>Ga0208180_1000032_pt1 | contig 218853 bp, 190 predicted proteins | sample MalvireepMed_s16_FD_184241 | JGI IMG/M metagenome (GOLD analysis project Ga0208180, IMG submission 184241) | Marine viral communities from the Global Malaspina Expedition - Malaspina viral metaG DeepMed_s16 (SPAdes) (version 2) | ecosystem: Environmental > Aquatic > Marine > Oceanic | place...
GACGCGGATCATGTCATCGACCTGAGCGTCCGTGGTGGCGTTGGTCAGCGCGATGGCAGTACCGGAACCAGCCGTGGTGGCGGTGCCGTCGGCATCGATCAGGTAGTAGTTGGCAGCCGTACCGGTGGCATCGGGATTGAGCGCGTCAGCGTCGATGTCCTTGGTCAGGATGCCGAGGCTTTCATCGGTCGTGCCGATCAGCGTGGTCGACGTGGCGTTGACGCCCAGTGTGGTCAAGGTGACCTTGCCGCTCGAGTCACGGTTGAAGCCGGCGACAATTTCCTTGGTGCCGGTCGCAGCTGCACCGGTGTTGTTGAGCCAGTTTTCACCGGAGAACGAAGCCGATTCGGAGATTGAAGTAAGCTGGTTCTTCAGCTCGGTCAGTTCCTTGTCGATCTTGGTCTTGTCGACACCAGGCTCGCGGGCAGCAACCAGCTTGGCCTTGATTTCGGAAACCACGTCGATGGCCGAATTCATACCAGTGTAGGCAACGTCAACCTTGGCAGCGCCGAGGCCGAGAGCGTCCTGAACCGTCGACAGTGCCTTGTTGTCCGAACGCATGGTTGTGGCGATCGACCAGTAAGCAGCATTGTCGGCAGCCGATTCAACGCGGTAACCGGAAGAAACGCGGTTCTGCGTGCTTTCCATATCGTTGTTGATCGAACGCAGGGTGGCGAGCGCAGACATTGCTGCGGAGTTAGTCATGATGCTAGTCATGGGATTGTCCCTTAAAAAAAACGCAATACTAAGAGGGACATACCGGGCTTATGGATTTACCGGTCATGCGGTGCGGCTTCATGCCTGTTGGAACCATCTGACTTTGCAGAAGTGTTCCTTCCCGTCATGCAGGCACCATAATCCCAGCATTGGCTTTCGAAGAGATTAATCAAAAGTCAAAACTGATAGTTATCTCAAGATAGTTAACATCGGCTTAAAGCCGCAGAAATCGCGCTAACCATGTTTGGAGCCGCCGCATTTGCCCACCCGCCCCGGGGGGGCAGATCATTGCCGCGGATTAAAGGCGCGCGGAAAAGGTTCAGATGAAAGAGCGGATGAGGCTTCCGACCATCAGGTTCCAGCCGTCGATGAGGACGAAGAACAGAATCTTGAAGGGCAGCGAAATTGCGGTCGGCGGCAGCATCATCATGCCCATCGACATGGTGATGGTGGCCACGACCAGGTCGATCACCAGGAAGGGCAGAACAACGAGGAAGCCGATTTCGAAACCGCGCCTGATCTCGGAGATCATGAAAGCGGGCACCAGCACGCGCATATCGATCTTGCCTTCGGATTCGGTCGGCTGGCCGCGCTCGTCGGCGATATCGATGAACAGGGTCAGGTCCTTGGGCCGCGTGTTGACCAGCATGAACTCGCGGAACGGATCGGAGATCAGTTCGATCGCCTCTGCTTCGGTGACCTGGTTCTCCAGAAGCGGATTGATCCCCCTCTCCCAGGCCTGATCAAAGGTCGGCGCCATGACGTAGAAGGTCATGAACAGCGACAGGCTGACCAGGATCATGTTGGCGGGAGTTGTGGCCAGTCCCATGCCCGACCGGAGAATGGCAAATGCGATGATGAACCGCGGAAAGCTGGTCACCATGATCAAGATGCCGGGCGCAACCGACAGGACGGTGAGCAGTCCGAAGGTGCGAATGATCCAGCTGGCAACAGATCCGTCGACCGGCGCCTGCAACACGTTCGGGTCTATGATCTGGCCTTGGGCCGCCGTTGCAAATGCCATCATGGCCGCAAAGGCTGAGATAAATCGAATCATTCGATTACAAATGTCCTCAGAAGGAGCTCGTTGACGCGGCCTTCCGACCGCAATTTCACGCGTTCACGCAGGTCTTCGCGCAAATACTGAAAGCCGCGCGGCCCCTCTATCTGCTGAAGCGACACAGTGCGCAGATAGGCAAGGATATCCTGATGGATCCGGTCGGCCAGTTCGTTGTCCGGCTGGTCGGTGAAGACAAGAGAGACTTCGACTCGAATCCAGTTGTCGGAAGGGTATGACAGATTTGTGGTGATCGGCTCAAGTGCGACGACGTTTTCACGGACATTAGTTTCCGTCTGATCCCCGTCTTTTTCGTCCTTCTTGTCCGGTTTCGGAGCTTGCGCAGCCTCGGGCTGCTTGACCTGAGGCGCGATCATGCCCCCGACCACCCATCCGCCGCCGCCTGCGATCAGGCTGAGGACGAGAACGATGGCGATGGTGACGATGAGACCGGACTTTTTCTTGCCGCCGTCTTCTTCGATGTCAGTTAATGCCATGGATCAGACCATCAAATCGGAGAGAGAATGTCGACAAGCTGCTGACCCACAGGGGGTTGCTGGACTTCGGTCAGCCGGCCACGGCCGCCATAGGAGACGCGCGCTTCGGCGATCTTGTCGTAGGCCACGGTGTTGTTATGATCGACGTCCAGAGGCCGGACGATGCCTGCCACGTTGAGAATGCGAAGTTCCTGGTTGACCCGGACTTCCTGGCTGCCGCTGATGACCAGGTTGCCGTTCTGCAGGATCCCGGTCACGACCGCCGCGACCCGCAGCTGAAGCTTCTCCGAGCGCTCGGTCGTGCCTGCACCCTTGGTCGAGGTGTCGGACCCGAAACTCAGGTCGTTGGATCCGATCGACGAAACGATGGGAAGGTTCCAGCCCGCATTGATGCCGCTGGAGTTCTTGCGGCTGCGGTCGGTGGCGTTGTCGAAGCTCGCCTTGTCGTTGATCGCCAGATCAACCGTGAGAATATCGCCGACGCTGACCGCGCGGGCATCCTGAAACAGTTTCGAGCGCCGGTCGTCCCAGAGCGAAAAGCTGCTTGACCGGGCCGCAGGCTGCTTGGGATAGGCTGCCATCTGCGGGGTTTCGCCATAGGCAAGACCCGAGCCCACCGGGCTCATCGAGGGCGCCCGGCCCACTTCTTTCAGTGTCTGCGAGTTGCATGCGCCGAGCGAGAGAGCAAGAGCGGTGACTGCGAAGGCCCTAATCATGATGGATCCTTGGGTTGCTCGGGTGCGGCTGCGGCGGCGATGATGGTGGTCAAGGCTGCCGCCTTCTTGGTGTCCATCTCGTTGAGTATCGAACTCGCCAGTCGCGGGCTGAGTTTCATGACGATGGCGGCCGCAATGCCCGGCTTGACGATTTCAAGCTGCGCTGCCGCGGAATCGGGCGCCATGTTCTTGTAGATTTCCACCAGCTGGGTGTCGGCGACCTGCATGAAGTCTTCACGCTTCTTCAGCCACTCCCGGTATTTGGCAGAGCCTTCCTCGAGCTGGCGCATGCGTTCATCGACTTCAGCCTGGAGCTCCTCGAGTTCCTTCTTCTGCAGAAGGTAGCGCTGATCGCGCGCTGCATCGGCGATGTTGCCGCAAAAGGCGCGGATCTCGTCTTCCAGGCTTGGCGGCGGCGCCTGCTGCGCGAGGGCACCCGGGGCAATCATGCCAAGCATGATGACCGCGGCGGCGCCGGCGCCACGCGACCATCTGCGCGAATGCTGTTGCTGTTTCCTGATCATTGCAGCACCAGCTCGGCATGCAGCGCTCCGGCTGACTTGATGCCCTGGAGGATGGCGATGATGCCGTCCGGCTTGACGCCGATGGAGTTGAGCCCGGCGACCAGGGTTCTGAGATCAGGTCCATCGATGATGGCGACCTGGCCGCCGTCGACGCCGGCCGTGATATCGGTCAAGGGTTCGACGGCGGTCACGCCATCGGAGAACGGCAGCGGCTGCACGACCGTCGGGGTCTCGTTGATCTGGACGGTGAGCGTGCCGTGGCTGACCGCGACCTTGGAAACGCGGACATCATTGCCGATCACGATCGTGCCGGTGCGCTCATTGACAACAACGCGGGCGGGCGTGTCGGTTTCAACGACCAGCCCCTCGAGTTCTGCGGTGAGCCTGGCAAGATCCGCGCGCGGGGGCTTGCGGACTGCGACCGACGTAGAATCACGGGCCTCGGCAATGGCTGTTCCATAGCGCGCTTCCGAAAACGCATTAATGACGTCGGCCATTCCGACGGCAGTGGTGAAGTCGGGATTGCGCAACTGATAGACCAGCCCGTCGACCTGTTTGAACTTGGCCGGAATTTCGCGCTCGATAATGGCGCCGCCGGGCAGTCTGCCCGCAGTCGCCGTACCCTGCTGCAGCGTTGCCGCATCCCCTTGGGCGTTGATCGCCGAGACGATCACCGAGCCCTGAGCCACAGCGTAAATCTGGCCATCGGCACCCGACATCGAGGTCATGACCAGCGTACCGCCGCGCAGCGAGGTGGCGTCGCCAAGCGAGGAAACGGTGACATCAATGCGCGAGCCGAGGCTCGCAAATGGCGGCAGGTTTGCGGTGACGACGACGGCCGCCACATTGTTGACCCGCGATGCGCCGCCTTCGGTGGAAATACCGAGGTTCTGCAGCATTGCGCGGAGCGACTGCTCGGTGAAGGGAGAATTGCGCAAACCGTCGCCGGTTCCCTGCAATCCGACAACGAGGCCGTATCCAATCAGCTGGTTGTCCCGGCCGGCCTGCAAGGAGGCAATGTCCTTGATGCGCGAGGCGGCACCCGCCGGACGGACGAAGCTCATGCCGGCCCCGGACGCAAAGGCGTCCACGGAGCCCTGGCCAGGGCCTACGGCCGGGCCGGGCTCCGAACCGGACAGGCAGATCATGGCAATCCAGATGCCGACGATTTTGGCGAGTTTGCGGATCATTTCGCAGCCACCTGTATGCTGCCGTTCTCCATCACCGTTCCGGAAACGATGATTCCGGATTCGATGTTTCGGACACGGATGAAATCGCCAATGGCGGCATTTTCAAGCGGCGTTCCCGCGGCGGTAATGGTCAAGCCGTTGCCGCTGAAGATAATCGGAACCGTCTTGCCACGCACCACAGCCCAGGAATCGCGCAACGCCGCGACCGGAATGGTCCGGCCCGGCAACAGCGTGCGGGTTGTCACCTTGCCCACAACTTCACTGGTCACTTCGGCATAACCGCCCCGGAGATTGGGGTTTGTCACTTCGACTTCGCGGACCAGCTCTTCCATCAGCTCTTCGCCGGGATAGATGGTCCGTTCAGGCACGACTGCGGTGCCGCGACCCGCGTGCGCCATGGGCATGGCGCACAGCAGAGCGAGCAAGACAAGAGCCGCGCGAACGAGGCCTTGCAAAGGCTGTGTGGGGCGAAACGTCATGTCTGCCTTATCCTTGTGTGACCTAGAGGTTCTGGGAAACGACGGACGCCATTTCATCCGCCGCCTGGATGATCTTGGAATTCATCTCGTAAGCGCGCTGTGCAGAGATCAGGTCGGTGATTTCCTTGACCGGATCAACGTTGGATGCTTCCAGATATCCCTGCTGCACATGGGCGAAGCCGGGATCAGCAGGCACACCAACGATTGCCGGGCCGGACGCCACGGTCTCGCGGAACAGGTTGTCGCCGAGCGGCTCGAGGCCTGCTTCGTTGACAAAATTCGCCAGGGTCAGCTGGCCGAGGTCCTGCAGTTCAACGTCGTCACCGATGCGGGCCAGCACCTGGCCGGTCCGGGAAATCTGAACTTCGCTGGTTTCATCCGGGAAGGTAATGCCGGGAACAACCACATAGCCGTCGATGGTCACCAGCTGGCCTTCGGCGTTGGTGTTGAAGGCGCCGGCTCGCGAGTACTGTGTTTCGCCATCCGGGGTTTCGACCTGGAACCAACCGCGACCGACGAGTGCCAGGTCGAGCTTGTTGGAGGTACCGACCAGGCTGCCCTGGATGTGCAGGTTGCGGACCGCGGAGGTCTGAACGCCAAGGCCGATATGCGCCCCTTCGGGGACAATCGCCTGGTTGGAGGCGTTGGGGACGCCCGAATTGCGTTCAACCTGGTAGAGCAGGTCGGAGAATTCGGCACGGGCTCTCTTGAAGCCCGTGGTGTTGATGTTCGCCACGTTGTTGGCGATCACTTCGAGATTAAGCTGCTGGGCATTCATACCGGTAGCTGCGATGGCCAAAGCCTTCATGGCATATTCCTCAGATTTGCATACGTGCGATTTCGAGATAAGCAGTGACCATCTTGTCGCGGATTGCGACAGCGGTCTGCAGCGACTGTTCGGCCGCCATTATGGCGTCGACAACTTCGCGGGTCGGGACTTCACCCTTTATGGCTGCGAATGAGTGACTTTCAGCCGTTTTCAGGTTGGTGACGACACCTTCACCCATGGTCTTCAACGTTTCCGCAAACGAGCCAGGTGATTGTGCACCGGCCACCGCCGGGATCGTTGGCATTGCAGCAGCGCCGGCCATATCCGTCTCACGCGGGCCAGCAAGCCCCGACAGGCCTGACAGGCCGGAAATCTTGTCAATCATTGGCCGGACCTCAAGAGTTCAATAGTCATGGAAACCAATTCCCTGGTTTGTTTTACGGTCTGAAGGTTGGCTTCGTAGGTGCGATTGGCTTCACGCATGTCCGCCAGTTCGACCAGAACATTGACGTTGGGAAGCTTTACCATGCCGTTCCTGTCAGCCGCCGGGTTGCCCGGGTCGTATTCGATGGTGAACTGGCTCGGGTCGGTATCGATCTTGGCCACTTCGGCGCGGGTCGCACCGGTGGCGCGGTCAAGCTCCCAGGAGAAGCTGATCGTCTTGCGGCGATAGGCGTCTTCACCCGGCGTATTGCCGGTGGACTGGGAGTTGGCCAGGTTCTCGGAAAGGATGCGCATCCGGGTTTCCTGAACAGTCAGGCCGGAAGAGGCGATGCGGGAGGCAAGAGTAAGTGGATCAACCGGCATAATCAGCGCCTCACGGTCAGGAGCATCATGCGGTGAAAGGCCGTCACCATTCCTGTGTTGAGTTCGTACATGCGTTTGATCTCTCCGGTCTTGCTCATTTCCTCAGGCAGGTTGACCGAGTTGCCGGACGGCTGCACGTCGACATCGCCAAAGCTGCCGGTACGCACAGCGCCCCGCATCGGGTCTTCCTGAATGTGGCCCGGCTGTGTTGCCGCCATGCGGACCTGCGGCTGCGTCTGGTCGAGAACGGCTTCAAAGGCAGCAACTTCCCGGACCGCGTAGCCGGGTGTATTGGCGTTTGCGATGTTTCCGGCAACAACAGTCTGACGCACGGTCAGCCAGTGCGATTGCTTGGATGCCAGTTCGAAAAGCTGAATCGGCTGCATGGAATTTCCCTGTCCTTAACAAGCTCAGAGAATAGGCCGTTAATCTTGCGTGTGCCTTACGGGAAATTAACCATTCAGTAAGCTTCGGGCCTGGGGCTTTACTTGTGGCGGACAGGCCTCCCAGCGGGCGGCGGCCGGGCACCTGGCACACAGAAACAGGACCTGTGACGGGGCCCATCGGGTTTGCCATCAGCTGTAACGCTGCAGGCAAGAACCGCAGCGTTACGTCACGCGAACCGAGCCGGGTGATATCAGAAGAAGGTCCGCCTTACGCCAGTGCCGTCGATGGCCGGTGGATGCGAGCCGTGGCGGAAAGCCTGTGCGCATGCACTTTGCTCAGCGCTGGATGACTTCACCGTTCGAGGTGATGATCACCCACTGGCCGTCCCGCTTTTCCAGTGTCGCCAGGCGGGAATTGTCCGGCAGGACCGAACCGATGCGCACGATGTACATGCCCGATGGGTCCTCGATGAGTGCGCGTCCATTGGCAACATGCAAGAGCTTGTAACGCGGCTTGCCGGGAAAGCTTCTGTTGGGATCGACGCTGACCAGAGGTGCCGGACCATTGGCTTCATCGCCAAGGTTTGAAACGGTGGCCGTGGTGATCGGGTCAAAGGCCGAAGGCTCGGCGGCGCCATCCTTTTCATCGGGTATCGCCAGAGGCGACACGTTGACCATGGAGCGGCCGCCGGTTTCCGGCAGGTCACGAGTTTCCGAGTACCCCATCGGAGCAATGCCGAAGCTTTCCTGGTTGAAGAACACATACCAGGGGAAGAACGCTGCTGCCGTGGCCAGCATAAACCCGGCTACGGCCACAAGCCGATCGCCAGTGCGCCAGGAAGATGGCTTGCGGACCGGAACATCTTCCTGTTCCTCGATCTCGCCGGTGCCCATCTCGTCCGTATTTGCTTCGGTCACGGTTTCGTCCTTTCCTTGGCGGGAGATGAAGCGGGCAAGCCTGCCGCGGTCTTCATCGCATCCGCGAGTTCAGCAAAAGCATCGGCGCTTGGCGGTTGTTCCGGAGTCTGGCGCAATGTCTCGTAGATCACCGGCGTCTGCTTGATCGCCATTTCCAGTTCCGCGTCGGTGCCGGGCCGGTAACCGCCGATCAGGCGCAAGTCACGGGTTTCCTCGTAGCGATGGATCAGGGCCTTGATGCGCATCACCAGCTTCTCCTCGTCGCCGCGCCAGGCCTTGCGGGCCAGACGGGATATCGAGGTCAATGGATTGACCGGCGGGTAGCGCCCTTCATCGGCAAGCGCCCGGTCGAGCACAAGATGGCCGTCAAGAATGCCGCGGGCGGAGTCGGCCACCGGGTCATTGTGGTTGTCGCCGTCGACCAGAATGGAGACGATCGCGGTGATTGCACCGGCGCCTTCCGGTCCGGGACCGGCCCGTTCAAGCAGTCCCGGCAAAGCCGTGAACACCGACGCCGGATAACCGCGGGCGACCGGAGGTTCGCCGGCAGCCATGCCGATCTCGCGCAACGCATGCGCATAGCGCGTCAGGCTGTCGACAATCAGAAGCACGTTTTCACCCGCGTCCCTGAAATGCTCGGCAATGGCCATGGCCGTCAGGGGCGCCATCTTGCGCTGCATCGGGCTTTCGTCGCTGGTGGCGACCACCGCGACAGTCTTCGCCATGTTCGGGCCAAGCGTGTCCTCGATAAATTCGCGCACCTCACGGCCACGTTCACCGACCAGGGCAACGACGGCACGGTCGAAATCGGCGGCCTTGGCAAACATCGACAGAAGCGTGGACTTGCCGACCCCCGAGCCGGCGAAGACGCCGAGACGCTGGCCCTGGCACATCGGAGTGAAAACGTCGACAACGCGGATTCCGGTCTTGAGCGGCTTGTCCACCCGCTGCCGCAGCATGGATGCGGGCGCCGTTCCGGTCACCGGGCGCCGTTTCGGGCCCTGCCTGAGCGGGCCAAGCCCGTCGACCGGATTGCCGAGCGCGTTGATTGTCCGTCCGCACCAGCTCTGGTCGGGCGAAAGGCGAAATGGGCCGCGGCGCCACACTCTCTCGCCGATATTGGCCTGAGATGCCCCGTCCACCGGACAGGCTATCAGTTCATCCGGGCCGAGGCTCACCACTTCGGCAAGCCTGGCCGTTCCGCCCTGACGAAAGGTGAGAAAATCACCAATGCGGGCATGCCGTGACAACCCGGTGACCACGTAGTGGCCGGGCGCGACGGACGTTACCGTCCCTGAAATGTCATAGGCGCCTTCCGGATGGGAGAAGATGCGCACATTCTCGGCAAGCCTGGCCAGTCGTGCCCGGCCGCTCATGATGCGCAATGCTCCGGCGTGGCCGGGAGCTCAAGCAGCAGATCCGCGATCACTCTCATCTTCCGCTGCCCAATGTCCTGATCGCTTCCTTGAAGACGTCCTCTGTCGACTGAGTCATCGCCGTTATGTTCTCGAAAGCCCGTGAAATCATGATCAGACGGCTCATCTCGGCCATGGCATTGACGTTGGAATTCTCGATATAACCCTGGACCAGGCCGGCGCTGTCGGCATCGAGGACCGGCTCAGGCGGTATTGCCGGGACAATGCCGAGCGAAGCCTTGCGGGCAAAGCCATCCCTGAAATCCGCCGAGAACAAACCAATGGCGCCGCGCCTGAAGCCATCCTGGGTCAGGCCGCCGTCCCGTCCAGCCTTGGGCGGCTCACCGTCGGGATCGAGCTCGATCGGAGCCTCACCCGGATCCAGCACCGGATATCCATCCACATTGACCAACTGGCCGGTGGCGGTGAGGGTAAAGCGGCCATCACGGGTCAACATGTTGCCGGTCGGTGTTTCGATCATGAACCAGGCATCACCACGGATGGCAAAATCAAGCGCGCTGCCGGTACCCTTGAGACCGCCATTGGCGGTTGTCAGGTAATCCTGCCCTTCGTCGACGAAGGAAACATCGGTGGATCCGGTGTTGGCGAGAACCTCGTTGAACTTGACTTCCGTTGCCCGGAAACCGGTGGTGTTGGCGTTGGCGACATTGTCGGCCAGGGTGGTCAGACGACGTTCAAGTGCAATCTGCGACGATAGCGAAACGTAGAGCGAACTCTGCATCAGCGGCCCCCAAGTTTGAGATTGTTGATAGAGAGCATCAATTCCGGCGAGATGCCGAAGCCGGTCGACGACCCCAGCAGAAGGCTCGAACTGGCCGATCCGCCTGACGGGTTTTCGAGCTCCCAAAGAGCGGTGAAGCGCTGCATGAAGAGGTTGAGCTTCTCGGGATCCTTGAAGTCTTCGAGGTCGAGGCGTGATTCGAGCATGTCTGCCTGCTTGTCGATATCGGACGCGGCGACCTCGGCAGGAATGCCGAGTGCGGTCCGGACAACTTCATACAGCGCGGTGTCAGCGAGAATGCCATAAACAGAATCGACGTCCGGGATCGTGCGCTCGAAATAGAGCGCCAGGCGCACGCCGGTGTTGTCGACGCCGGCCTCTTCTTCCAGTGACAGCCGGTGATACTTGTCGACGGTGCCCTGCTGCGCCTTGGTGAAGATGGTTGCCGTTTCACCGTGGCGGGCGAAATTGTAGGTCTCGGCGAATTCCTTGTACTTGGAATCTGCAAGCTGGTTGGCGAAGGCATCCTCGTTGTCGACACCCTCCGTCAGCACCTTGCGCATAAAGGCCTTGGCGTAGTTCATGTCTTCAAGGCCATGCGCCTTCATGGCATAGTTGAAGAGACGCGTGTCGGCCATGAACTCGTCGACCGACTTGATCTCGGAAATCCGCTCGAGATAATACTCACTTTCACGGGCAATCTGGGGTTGGCTGGCAATCCGCTCAATGGACCGCGGAAGATTTTGAGCGATAAGATTGTAGCTGGTGTAAGTTGATGTCACCGGATGAACCCCTCATGTGTCCCAGGGCTCATCGCGCAGATCCATAACCGGCGCAGCCCCAGCAAGCATGTCCCGGATTAGGCCACCTTGCTTGTGCGAGGCTGAAGATTGACTGCACACTATTCATCAAGGCGACAGATTCAGCTTCACACAAGGCTCAAGCCGTAGTGATTGTTTTGCATGTCATTTATCGCGGCGGGGCACCATGAACATCATTATTGGTTTTGTTATTACCATCGGCTGTGTGCTCGGCGGCTTCATGGCGATGGGCGGGCACATCGAAGTGCTCAACCAGCCCTTCGAGCTCGTCATCATCGGCGGCGCTGCGATTGGCGGCTTCATCATGACCAACCCGGTGAAAACCATCAAGGACACGATCTCCGCACTTGGCGAAGCCTTCAAGAACAAGGTGCCGAAGGAACGCGAGTATCTGGACACGCTGAGCATTCTCTACTCGCTGATGCGCGACCTGCGCACCAAGAGCCGCAACGAAATCGAAGCCCACATTGACAATCCGGAAGAATCCGAGCTGTTCCAGTCGGCCCCGACAATCCTGAAGAACAAGGAACTGACCTCGTTCATCTGCGATTATGTCCGCCTGATCATCATCGGCAATGCCCGCCCGCACGAGATCGAAGCGCTGATGGACGAGGAGATCCAGACCATCGCGCAGGATCGCCTGAAATCCTACCATGCCTTGAGCACCATGTCGGACGCCTGCCCGGCAATCGGCATTATCGCCGCGGTTCTCGGCGTGATCAAAGCGATGGGTGCGATCAATGAATCGCCGGCTGTTCTCGGCGGGTTGATCGGCGCCGCGCTGGTGGGAACCATGCTCGGGATTTTCCTGTCCTACTGCATATTCAGCCCGATCGCCACGAACGTGAAGATTGTGCGGACCAAGCAGAACCGGCTCTACACCATCGTCAAGCAGACACTGCTGGCCTACATGAATGGTTCGGTTCCGCAGGTTGCACTCGAGCACGGCCGCAAGACCATTTCTTCCTATGAGCGTCCTTCCATCGATGCCGTCGAGCAGGAAATGATGAATCCTGGCGGCGGCGGCGACGCAAAGGCGGCCTGATCCCATGAGTGTTGCAAGCGAAATTCAGCAAGATTCCAGCCAGCCGGCTTTCAATCCGGACCTTCTCGACCGGATGATCGGCGTCAAGGGAAACGGCGCCGACATCGAGTCGCGAAGCCAGACCCTGCTCGGCGCCCTTGGCCCGGTTCTGTCGGCAACGTTCCTGAGCGCAACCGGCGTGACAATCGACGCCCGCCCCGGCGACATCCGGCTGGGCCGGCGACGCGAATTGCTTGCCGAGCTGTCCGGCGACACCGTGTATTGCGAAGCGACGATTGCCAACTGGTCATCGGACATCTGCAGCCTGTGCGGCACCAAGCTGATCATCGGCATGGTCGAGTGTCTGCTGGGCGGCTCCGATCCGGACGAACTCAATATCGCGGCGCGGCCACTTTCGGGTATCGAACTCGACATGTCGCTGGTGGTGTTCGAACAGCTCAATGACAGCCTCCGGAGCCTGGTCGCGACCAAGTCCGATTCCAAGGCGCGGGCGAAGAACCCGCAGCCCGAACATCCCGAGGCGGAAGACGATCCGATCGCGGATTTCCACGCGGTGGCGATGACACTGGATATCGAATTCGGTTCGGTGGCCGCCCCGCTGACGCTGATCCTTCCGCAATCTGTTCTGCTCAAGACCAAGATCAACCCGGCCAAGCTCGACAAGAAGTCGGACCCCAACAAGGGGGAATGGACGGAACGGTTGAGCGATCGCGTGTCCAAATCGCAGATCAGCTTGCAGGCAGCCGTGGCACTGCAGCCGCTGGCCCTGGGCGAAATAAGTCGTTTACAGCCCGGTGACCTGCTGGCGTTCGCCCACAATGGCGATATCGAAGTGACCCTGAGCGCGAACGGACAGCCGCTGTACACCTGTGCTCTGGGCCGAGCTGGCTCCCGCTACATGGTCAAGGTTGAAGGCCAGGCGGGACCGGACGAAAACTGGAAAACCGATTTCAAATGAGATGTCGCCCGCGAGCACATGACAGGCTCCGGGCAAGCTTCAAACGGGATAAAGCTACATGGCTAGCGAAAAAGCACTTGATGGCACTGAAGATCTTACGGCGCAGGATGACAGCGCGATAGATGAAGCTGTGGGTGACCTTCGCGACGTATTGAAAAAAGATACCGGCATGGAGCCGGGTCTCACTGAAGAAAGCGTGGATGGTATGGGTGGCGCAGCAGCCTTTGGTTCCGATTTTGGCGCAGACTTCGAAGATGACACTGCAGCCGACGATCCCTTCAACATCGGTGACGCCACAGCGGAGACATCCGACTTCGGCGCCGTCGGTCTGGATGCACCAGGCCTGGGCGACGATTTCGGTGGTGATTTCGGCGGCGCACCAGATCTCGCAGAGCCTGGCCTGGGCGCTGCCGGCGCCGGCACATCTCTGGTTCAGGATTTTGGCGCTTCGCCAGCCGCCGACCCCGGCGTCAAGATCGGCGCGAGCGGCAGCACCAACCGGGTTGACCTGGTCCTCGGGATCCCGATCGACGTGCAGATCATCCTGGGTTCCAGCCGCATGGCGGTGTCCAGCCTGATGAACCTGTCGGAAGGCGCAACGATTGCGCTGGACCGGAAAATCGGGGAACCTGTGGATATCATGGTCAACGGCAAGCTTATTGGCCGCGGAGAGATTACTGTTCTTGAAACCGACGACACCAAATTCGCCGTCAAGATAATCGAAGTCATCGGCGAACCGCAGAAGAAGTCGAACTGATATGACCAGCTATGATGAGTTCTCCCCCGAAAGCACCGAAGTCGGCACAGTCTTGTCGCCGTCTGAAAAGGCTGCAGCCGTGCTGCTGGCCATGGGCAAACCGGTGGCGGGCAAACTGCTGAAATTCTTCGAACACGAAGAACTGCAGGAAATCATCAAGAACGCGCAGAACCTGAGAACCATCAAGCCGCAGGAACTGGTTGAGCTGGTCAATGAATTCGAAGACCTGTTCAGCGAAGGCGCAGGTCTGATGGACAACGCCAAGGCAATGGAAGGCATCCTCGAAGAAGGCCTGACGCCGGACGAGGTCGACGGACTGCTCGGACGCCGCACCCAGTTTGCCAGCTACGAGACCTCGATCTGGGACCGGCTGCAGGATTCCGATCCCGACCGCGTCGGCAAGTTCCTGGAAAGCGAGCATCCGCAGACCGCGGCCTACATTGTTTCGATGCTGCCGACCGCATTTGCCGGCCGGACCCTGATGAAGCTCCCCGAAAAGGTCCGCGTCGACATTGTCCGGCGCGCTGTCGACCTGAAGAACGTCAATCCGCGGGCAGCGGAAATCATCGAGGCCCGGGTCAGGGACCTGGTCAACGCCATTGAGGAAGAAAAGGCCAGCACCGGTTCGGTCAAGGTGGCCGAGATCATGAACGAGCTGTCCAAGCCGGATGTGGAATCTCTGCTTGGCGCACTCGAGACGGTTTCCAAATCCGCCGTTGAAAAGGTGCGGCCACGGATCTTCCTGTTCGATGACATTCTGATGATGCCGCAGCGCAGCCGCGTTACGCTTTTCAACGACATCTCGGGTGACATCATCACCACCGCCCTGCGCGGTGCTGACCCGACCCTGACTGAGTCGGTCCTGTCTGCCATCGGCGCTCGCCAGCGCCGGATGATCGAATCGGATCTGTCTGCTGGCACCGCCGGCGTCAGCACGCGGGAAATCGCTGTCGCACGGCGCAGCATCGCCCAGGAAGCGATCAGGCTTGCCGGGCTGGACCAGCTGACGTTGCGTGAAGACGCACCTGCTGAAGCGGCATGAGCCTGAGCTGACATGGCTGAAGGCGAAGACAAAGACAGCAAAACAGAAGAACCAACAGAGAAAAAGATCAGGGACGCGGTGGACAAGGGCAATGTGCCCTTCAGCCGGGAAGTCCCGATTTTTGCGTCGACGCTTGGAATGCTGGTTTTCCTGGTGTTTTTCCTGCCCAACAGCGTGGGACATTTCACAGAGACATTGCGGGACCTGTTCGAGCAATCGGACGGATGGCGGCTCAACAATGGCGGCGATGCCGTCGCCCTGTTCCAGCTTCTGTTCTGGGAAGCCAGCGGTATCCTGCTGCCGGCCTTCGCGCTGTTGATCGGATTTGGCATTTCGGCTTCGGTGCTGCAGAACATGCCGAGCCCGGTTCTCGACCGGATCCAGCCCAAGCTCGAGCGTATCTCGATCGCCAAGGGCTTTGGCCGCATCTATGGCGCCAAGGGTTTTGTCGAGTTCGGCAAGAACATTTTCAAGATTGCCGCCGTTTCAACGATCGTCGCGGTTGTCATGCAGACCGAGTATTTCCGCTCGCTCGACTTCATGTTCATGGACCCGACGCTTGTGGCGCCGGATATGGCTCGGATGGCCGGAAAGGTGATTACGGTTGTCCTGATCTGCACGGCGACGCTGGCCGTAGTCGACCTGTTGTGGACCCGCTACAGCTGGCACCAGGACCTGAAAATGAGCAAGCAGGACATCAAGGACGAACTGAAGCAGTCCGACGGTGACCCGATCATCAAGGCGCGTCAGCGTTCGCTTGCCCGTGACCGCGCACGCCGCCGGATGATCTCGGAAGTCCCGCGAGCTACTCTGGTCATCGCCAACCCGACCCACTTCGCGGTCGCGCTGCGCTATGTTCGTGAAGAAGGTGGCGCACCGATCGTGATCGCGAAGGGCCAGGACCTTATTGCGCTGAAGATTCGTGAAGTTGCAGAAGCGAACGGTATTCCGGTTTTCGAAGACCCACCGTTGGCCCGCTCCATTTTTGCACAAGTCTCGGTGGATAATTTCATACCGCCAGTATTCTACAAGGCAGTAGCCGAGTTGGTGCACCGTATTTACTCGACCAAACAAAATTCCAGAACTCCGGACGTGCGATCATGAAGCAGAAGCCATTCTCCGCCGAGCAGGAAAAGATCATCGCCGACGCGATCTGCACGGTCGCGAGCGAATTGCGTCTGATCGACGTGGCCGACCTGATCTCGATGCTGCGTTTCGAACGGCACGGAGACCTGGCTGATCTGGTGGCTTCGGCCGCGGAAATGTATTTCCTGCCCGGCACCATCAAGCTCGGCATCGGAGGCGACTACTATCTCGACTGGGGCGGGCAGCCACGCGTGGTGCTGGATCTCGAAATCCGCCCGCAGAAGGTGACGATCTACGCACGGCTGGTGCTGGAACAGGACTGCGGCGGTATCGAGATCAACCACATCAATTTCGACGAGCCGCTGGAAAACCCGGAAGATGACACGCTGGTGCTGGCGGAAAGCCTGCGTGCTGCGGCCTTTCGCCCGTTTGTGCCTGCCGTCCACATCACCCCGCCAGCCGCCTGAGCCGGGACAGGCAACCGCCAAGACAGCCAGTCCGCTGTCTGATCATTGATGAGTGTCAGACAGGTGGGCTAATGGTGTCTGCGAGCCGTCCAGAGCGAGCTCTGCAGACCAGCCTTCTCAGCAGTAGCGACGCGAGTCAGGCAATGACGCCCAACCGGATGGCCTTGGCGATGGCCTGAATGCGGTTGACGGCGTTGAGCTTGGTGGTGGCGGAGCCCAGATAGGCATTCACCGTATGAACCGACAGGTTGAGCTGCTCGCCGATGGCCTCGCTCTTCATGCCGTTTCCGACGAGCTGCAGACACTCGATCTCGCGATCATTGAGGTTCTCTGACCCCGCCGAAATGCCGAAGGCAAGCCGCATCTTCTCGCGAACAATGGTGAGAGCCTTCCGGTGCAGATCGATCAGCAGGTCATCGTCGAGCACGGCGCGGGCGTTGAAGAAAAGCACGATGCCATTTCCCATTGTCCCCAGCTGGACGGGAAAGGCCAGGTGAGGCTCTTGATTGGCCCCGCTATCGGCAACGACAACCGGCGAGGCAGCGAAAGCCGCCGCGTCACCGGGGTTGAAAACAACAGGAACAGGCGATGAATAGAGGTGCTTGAGCAGGAATTCGGAATTCTCCAGAAGGAACTTGTTGACCAGGGACTGGGAGCCGGAGCTCTGCATTGCACATTCGATCTGGCCCGGCTTGAGCAGGGTGTGCGCCTGGATCGACAGCAGTGCAAAAGCCGTGCTGCCGCACAGCCGCTGCATCGTGACCAGCTTGGGGAAGAGATCGGCCGTCGACGCGCCATTGCCGAGCACGGCACCTCTTGACCGATCCGGGGTACGCTCCTGGGCCTGCTGGGCGTCTTGAGATGCTCCGAAATCCGTCAAAGTGCTTCCTTTGGTCATATGATCCGCTGTCGAACCGCTAGGGCAACTGCTTCGGAGCGCGTCTTCGCACCGGTCTTGTTCATGATGCTGGTGATGTAGTTGTTCACCGTGTTGCGGGATATGCCGATGATCAGGGCAATTTCGTCACTGGTCTTGCCTTCGCCAATCCAGGACAGGCACTCCACCTCGCGGACTGTAAGGTCCGAGAGCGCGTTGTTGGCGGACACAATTTCCGGGTATTGCGACGTGTAATAGGCCACGGCCAGAGCGACGTCGCGCAGGCGGTCATGGGAAAGGGAGATATCTTTTTCGAACAGAAGCGCCAGCAGCATGCGGGCCTGGCCAGCGTTGAACGGTATCAGGCACATCCTCGGCGCATATTCGCTCGACAGATCGTCCGGCGCGTCGATGTCCTGGAAGGTCGGTTCGAACGCTTGAAGGCAGCGGCGGACTTCACTGGTCCGCGCCTCGCTGTCGACCAGCGCCGCGCCAAACCGACGAACCAGATTGAACGGCCAGTTGGATGTGATGATGAAATCGTGATTGCGGTCGGAATACAAATCGGTACGAGCGAGCAGGTAGGAGCGTGCGCCGGCATAGGCGCAGATAAGATCCATTCCGCCAGTCAGATGCCCACAGGTGCGCTGCGCTTCCAGATCATGGATAAACGAACCACGCGCGTTCATCAGCCCCCCTTACCTCGTCTTGTGCGCATATCTGCAGCGCACATGCATAGAACCATACATGGCCAGGGAAGTCGGCATCCTTACGCAACTCGATACCGATTGCCTCACCAGCGAGACCAAACCGCCACCACTTGTTTCGCCACGGGCAGAATCCACGAATCACTTCCCCGCAGATACAGTGTGCCGAAATTCACCCCGAGAAAACATAGCCATTTTCTGGGACTGGACAGGCAGCACAATCTATGAGGCAGTTTACTCGAATTTTCGCGGTTTGCACCCGGTTTCAACGAATCAGTCGATCTAATCTGTGAGTTCCGGCCATCGACACGACGTTTCGGCCGCCGCGGGCACGGCTTCAGGCGATTTCCGCCACCGTGCGCGTGTACCGGAACATTCCTCGTTGAATTCTCTTCTTGGGGCAGCGTGGCTACCTTGTTTCTCACCGCCTGGGCCGGAAGCCGGGGGCCGCCTGGCGCTGTTGTTGCCGGCTCATGGGAAAGGTAAAGCTGTCAGCCACCGCGGAACCGCCGTGGCCTAGCCGGGCGACGCTGCAGAAAACGTATCCACACTTCGCCCGAGGAGTTCATTGTGACCAGCCCAGGATTGTCTCATTTGGGCGCATCTGGTCTTTGGGGCTGGCCCTAGGCCGCTTCGCTCGAGGCCCAGCTTCTGAGGATCTTGGCGGCCCGCTCTTCATTGATCTCGACCATGCGCGCGAGACGGCGTTCCGGGCCTTCCTTGACGCGGCGGTTGAAGGCGCCGGAGTCTTCGAGCTCCAGATCGGATTCGCTTTCCTCGCCAAATCCGAAGTCGGCGCCAAAGCCTTCCATGGCCATCGAATTGCCGCCCGCACCCATGGCGGCAGGAGAGAAGTCAGGCAGTTCGAGATCGTCGTCGAGGCCAAGTTCGTCCTGACCCGCAGCAGCACCGGTGGAGCGCAGCAGCGGACGGAAGCCGAACATGATCAGCAGCACTGCGACAGTGATGAACGCCAGTGCGTTGATGATCGTGCCGAGCTGGGTCTTCAAGGTATCCATGAAACCTGGCTGTGCAGCATCCGCTGTCAGGATTTCGCTGGCCAGGAACTCCATCACGGTGACGGTGGCACGGTCGCCGCGTTCGGTGTCGATGCCGGAAGCCGAGGCAACAACCTGCTCGAGTTCAGCAAGGTAGGCCGCGGTCTCTTCAGGTGTGGGTTCGCCGCCAAGCATGGCGTCGATGCGCGCCTTGTTGACCACAACGGCGATCGACAGACCTTCAACATTGTAACTGTTGCGCACTGTCGACACAGTTTTCGAGTTGATCTCGAAGTTGGTCTGCTCTTCCTTGCGCTCGGCCAGTTCGCTGGACTTCGGTCCGGTGGCACCGGTCGCGTCAGGCCCCTGATCAGGAATGTTCTGTTCGACGGTGGCCGGCGTTCCGGCAGTCGATTCGGTTGAGGTCTGGTTTTCCCTGGTTACCCGGATCGACCGCTCGACCCGGGATTCCGGATCATAGACGGTTTCCTGGATCTGCTGGCTGTCGGTGTTGACCTTGGCGTTGACGCTGGCCCGGAAGTTTTCAATTCCAAGGAACGGCGACAAAGCCTTCTCGATGTTGGTTTCAACCTCGGTCTGGACCATCTGCACGATCGACAGCGAGCGGTTGAGGTTCGAATTGGAGAAATCGTCTCCGGCCGCAAGCAGCTTGCCGGTTGCATCGAGCACAGTAACTTCGTCAACGGTCAAACCCGGCACCGATGAGGCGACCAGGTGCCGGATGGAGTCGGCTGCGCGATTGGCGAGACTGCCGCCGCGCACCATGACGGATGCCGACGGTTTCTGGTCGCCGCGCCGGAAATTGCCGCGGTCCGGCATGACGATGTGGACGCGGGCGGCTGAAATGCCGTTGATGGATTGGATGGTACGGGCGATCTCGCCCTCAAGTGCACGAACGCGGGTGACTTCCTGCATGAAGCTGGTCAGTCCGAGCGAACCGACATTGTCGAACAGTTCGTAACCGGCGCTGTTTGAAGAGGGCAGTCCACGCTCCGCGAGAAGCATCCGGGCGCGGCTGGTCATGCCGGCTGGAACGGTTACGGAAGATCCGTCCGTGCCTGTCGCGAAATCGATGTTAGCTTCGGCAAGAACCAAGCTGATCTGGTTTATGTCTTCACCGGAAAGGCCAATGTAGAGGGTCTCTCGCGTCGGTTTGTTGAGGAAAATGGCAGACCCGATGATCAAGAAAATCGACAGGGCGCCAACCCCCGCAAGGGCCAACAGTTTCGTCTGACCGAGACCGGCCAGATTCTTGGTGATTTGTGACAGCTGGTTCAACAGACTCATTCTGTATCCGCGCTCAATAAAAGATGCCGGCCACATTGACCGGTATGTTCACCCTAGACGGCGAAACTTGCGCGAAGATGATCTATTGCCGGAGTCTCAGGAGATCAGAAGAAGTCGAGGTCTCCCGAGGCTTTCTGGTAGACATCGGCCGAAGGGGTCTCGTGGATTGAGGCCTTCAAGCGCCGTTTCATGTCCTCCAGGGTAATCAGATTGAGTGCCGTGGTGATGTCGATAAGGTGTTCAGGCTCCAGCCGCTGGCCAATTCCATTGAGAAAATCGGCCAGTCCGTGGGTCTTCTGGACCGCGAGATCGATACCCTGCATGACCCGCATGTGATCCGGCGAGGCCAGAAACTCCGTGGAACGACCGTTCGAGAGGAGTGGCTCGAGCCGCTCGATCAATTGTGCGACATCGACAAGTTCGGAACTGATACGTGCCATGACTTCACGCAACGGCTCGTTGGTGTCGCCGCCATGGTCGAAGGGCAATTGCGTCATGATGGCGGTACTCCTTAGAAAAACTCGATCGACGTATCCGCCGGCTTGGGTGCAATGATTTTCGGTGGCGCGGTTTCAAGTGCCACGGTTTTCTGCATTTCGGAACCGGAGAGCGGGTATTGCCGGGCGCGACCGCTGACGGGGAAATATTCGAGCTTGCGCCCGACATCGCCACCGGTGTTGCTTCCGACCACCCGAATGCCTTCGTCGCTGAGGAACTGCTGGGCAAATTCTGCATTCTTCTCGCCGACATTGGAGAAGCCCGCGATGGTCTTGGCGCCACCGATGATCTTGGCTTCCAGCCGCTCGCGCCGAGCCCCCTTCTTGAGCAGCCCGTTGATGAGCAGTTCCATCAGGTGGACACCATAGCGGGTTGCTTCGCCACCGGAGCCATTGGCGGATCCGGGCAACAGGAAATGGTTCATTCCGCCCACACCCGCAACCGGATCGCGCATGCACGCAGCAACGCAGGACCCCAGAATTGTGGACAACACGACATCAGGATCGTCTGTAACTTTGTACTCGCCCTGGATTACGTGAATCCTGCGAAACTGGCCGTCTTCTGCTGTCATTTCAGAGATCCAAACACTGCTTCGATCGCGGCTTTCATCTTTTCGATGGTGAACGGCTTGGCCAGAACATTGTTTGCACCGAGCGCGGCAGCCTTTTGAACCAGTGCCCGATCGCCCTGGGCAGTCAGCATGATGAATGCCGCCTTCTTGGTTGCCGGATTGGAGCGAACCGCCTGGAGAAAGCCCAAGCCATCCATCTTCGGCATGTTGAAGTCCGAGATAACCAGGTGGTGTGGCTGCTGGGCCATGATCTTGGCACCCTGCTCGCCATCGCCGGCCACAGTGATCTGTGTGAAACCGAGTTGCTGGAGAGCATCACCCAGCAAGAGCCGGCTGGTCACCTGATCATCAACGATGAGAACTTTGATTTTCTGTGCAATAGACATCATGCGACCCTATCTTTGCGAGAGGTTGTTGTTGTTGACTTGAGGATTTCCTCCCCAATCTGATTCAGTGGATACTGGCAGTCGACGGCACCGAGTTCGTGTGCGACGCGCGGCATGCCATAGACCACACAAGATTTTTCGTTCTGGCCGATGGTGCTGGCTCCGGCCTTCTTCATCTCGAGCAATCCGGCAGCGCCATCACGCCCCATCCCGGTGAGAATGACCCCGACAGCCTTGCGGCCGGCCAGTTTGGCGACCGATCTGAACATGACATCGACGGATGGACGGTGTCCGTTGACCGGCGCCCCCTCGATAAGCATGCAGCGGGGCGTTGTTGGATTCGAGATCTCCATGTGACGGTCTCCACCTGGCGCAAGATAGATGCGGCCAATCTCCAGGCGGTCGCCATCTTCGGCTTCCTTGACCTGGGGTGCACACAGCCGGTTCAGCCGTTCCGCAAAACTCTTGGTAAAGGTTGCGGGCATGTGCTGGGTGATGACTGTGGGCGGGCAATTAGCCGGGAACTTTGTCAAAACGGCGATCAGTGCTTCGACGCCTCCGGTCGAAGCTCCGAGCGCAATGATCTTGCGGGCCGGCTGGTAATCGCTGGGCGCCGCGTAGTCAGGCGCTGCGACAGCCGGCTGGCCGGCTATGACCGGATCTGGCAGATGCCGTTGCGACCGCGCGGCAGCCTTGACGGTTTCGGCAAGCTCGGCGAACGGTCTCGGATCACCCGGCAATGGCTTGCCGATGCAATCGAATGCACCGATTTCCAGGGCCGCCAGCGTCGCCTCGGCGCCACGCTGGGTCAGGGTCGACACCATGATCACCGGCATGGGCCGGAGTTTCATGATCTTTTCGAGGAACTCGATGCCATTCATGTTGGGCATCTCGACATCGAGAGTGACGACATCGGGATTGAGACGCTTGATGGCGCTTCGGGCCTCCATGGCGTCGGCAGCTTCGCCGACAACCTCGATCCCCGGATCAGAGCGCAACACGGCCCTGATCAGCCCCCGCATCGTCGGGGAGTCATCTACAACGAGTACACGTGCTCGTGCTGCCATGGTTGTCAGACCCTCCCCTTGTGGCGGTAGGTGGTGATGCCGGTGTTGTCGAAACGGTCCTTGCCCTCACCGGACAGGCGCTCGGAATGACCGATATAGAGATGTCCGCCCGGCGGCAGAAGATCGGCGTAGCGAACCCAGATCTTGGCCTGGGTGGCTTCATCGAAATAGATCACCACATTGCGGCAGAAAATCACGTCGAACTGTCCCCGGAATGGCCACTGGGCCATCAGGTTGAGTTCCTTGAAGGTGATCAGCTGCTTGACCTGATCGCTGACCTGCCAGCGCTTTTCCGGAGTCTGCGAGAACCACTTGCTGCGCATTCCGGCGTCTACGGTCTCGATAGCCTGGGCATCATAGACCCCGGCCTTTGCCTGGGCGATGATCTTCGGATCGATGTCGGTTGCCAGGATCTTGAAATCGTAGTTGGCCACGTTGGGCGCCATGGAGAGCACCGTCAGAGCGATCGAATAGGGTTCCTGACCGTCAGAGCAGGCAGAGGACCAGATACGGACGCGCCCGCCTGCCCGGGCCCGGGTCAGAAGATCCGGCAGAACCTCGGTGCGAAGATGCTCGAAATGATGGTTCTCGCGGAAAAACCGCGTGAAGTTTGTCGTCAGGAAGCTGAGCATCTCGCGGCGCTCGTCCGCACCCGCGGCGGAACCAACAAGGGCACAATAGTCACGGAAGCTGTTCAATCCGATCTGGCGCAGACGCTTGGACAGGCGCGAATAGACCAGGGAAGCCTTGGTCTCGTTGAGCGCGATGCCGGCGTCGGAATAGATCATCCCGGCAATCTCGGCGAGGTCCCTGCGGGTCAGCGGGTAGTCGCCCTTGACCAGGCACTCATCAGGCCGACCGGACTGGAGGATTGCAGCGGCGCTCATGCGGCCTCACTTTCAATGGTTCCAAATAGGGCTTTGAGTTGAAGGAAGCAGATCATCCGATCATCCCTGGGGATCATCCCCTGGATTTCATCCGGATTCATCGCCTTGCTGACATCGGGGGCCGCATGGATTTCATCGGGTGATACGGTGAAGATGTCAGACACCGAATCCACCAGCAGACCGACAATCTGGGTGCCTATCTGAGTGACGATGATGACCGAGCCCTGGGTCGGTTCGGCAGGCGCCAAACCCAGCCTTTGAGCAAGATCCATCACCGGAAGCACCGCGCCGCGAAGGTTGATCACGCCGCGGACATGGTCCGGTGAGTGCGGCAAGACGGTCGCGGGTGTCCAGCTGCGGATTTCACGCACTGACACGACTTCGATACAGAACTCCTGATCACCGAGCGAAAAGGCAATCAATTCAAGCATGTCGTTTCCGGAAATCCGCATTGTCTCCCCCCTTTATCCAGTCGCTGCGAGCATCATGTCAGGGCTGAGCGGCTGACCGCGAGAAGCCGTGACAACTGCGTCCACGTCGAGAATGAGAGCCACTCGACCATCGCCCAGAATGGTAGCCGCTGCGATGCCGGGTACATTCGTGTAGTTGGCTTCGAGGCTCTTGATGACGACCTGGCGCTGCCCCTGGATGGCGTCGACCATGAGTGCGCGCTGACCGCCGCCCTCGGATTCGACCAGCAACGCCACTCCGTCGACCGGATTGGCAAGGTCGGCGCGGAAGTTGAGGATGTTGCCGACATCGACAAGCGGGCAGAAGGTATCGCGGATGGCGATGAGCCGCTGGCTTGGGCCGAAAGAGTGAATATCGCTCTTCTCCGGCTGCAGCGTTTCAACGATCGCGGTCAGCGGAACCACCAGCGTCTGGTCGGCAACCGTGACAACCATTCCGTCAAGGACCGCCAGTGTCAGCGGCAGGCTCATGGTGAAGACCGAGCCCTTGCCAGGCTTGGAGGTGATCGAAATCCGGCCTCCCAGCGCCTGAATGGAGCGTTTGACCACATCCATGCCGACGCCACGTCCGGAGATGTCGGAGATCTTGTCCGCGGTCGAGAACCCGGGGTGGAAAATCAGGTTGTCGATATCCTCGTCGCTGAGGTTTGATTCCGCCGTGATCAGGCCATTCTCAATGGCCTTGGCCTTGACCCGTTCGCGATTGATGCCCGCGCCGTCATCGGCGATTTCGATGACGATCCGTCCGGAGCGGTGTTTCGCGCTCAGTTTCAGCACACCTTCAGGGTTCTTGCCGAGCTCGGTGCGTTTTTCCGGACCTTCCAGGCCGTGATCGACGGCGTTGCGGATCATGTGGGTCAAGGGTTCGGCGATCTTGTCGATCACCGTCTTGTCAACCTCTGTGTTTTCGCCTTCGGTCACCAGCTTGACGCTCTTGCCGGTCATGTCGGCAATTTCGCGAACGATACGGCCCATGCGCTGGAACACTGGCTTGACTGGCTGGGCGCGGATGGCCATCACGCTGTCCTGGATTTCCCGGGTCAGCTGCTGCAGTTCTTCCAGGCCGAGGTTGACGGCGGATGAGCCGCCGCTTTCGTTCTCGACAACGCTCTGCGCCAGCATGGCCTGGTTGATGACCAGCTCGCCGACCAGGTTGATGAGGCGGTCGACACGGTCCAGGTCCACGCGGATGGTCTGCGGTGCGGCGGGAACCGCGGGTACTGCAGCTTCCTTCTTCTCGGCTTCCGCGGCGATAGCCTTGGCCGCGAGCGGCATGTTTGCCGGGGCCAGCTGAGCCGGTTCCTGCGCGGCAGGGGCCGCTTCGGGGGCTGCGGTTTCGGCGGCAACAACCGGCTCGTCTTCCAGCAGCGAGAGATCAAAAGGAACAGCGGCCATAGGCTGCTCTTCCCCCATGGCGTCGGGCGCGGCAAAGGCCTCTTCGTCAGCGCCAGCCGTGATTTCGACGGTGGAATCCCACTCGACAAACTCGAACACCTGACGGATGGCTTCTTCATCGCTTTCGGTTTCAACCCGGATCAGCCACGAGAAGTAGGCGCCTTCCGGATCGAGCAGATCCAGCGAAGGCAGATCGTCTGTCTCACAGCGCACCTGGAGATCGCCGACCTTGGCGAGTTCGCGCAGGATCAGGACTGCTTCATTGCCCTTGGCGTAGAGATCCGAGCGGGGCTTGAAGCGAACCGTAAAGACCGAAGCGCCGCCGCCAATTGCCAGTTCGTCATCTTCATCAATGCCATCGAAACTGAACGGGACCGGCTGGAAGCCGCTGTCATCGGTCGCCGCCGGCGCCTCTGCAACCGGCGCTTCGGGGGCCGGGGCTTCAGGTTTTGGTGCCGGAGCAGCCGGAGCGGAAGCGCTCGGCAACGGCTGTCCCTTGGCATAGGCCTCAAGTTCCGCCACCAGACCCGAGGTACGGGAGGCCTCGACCGTGCCGCCGTCGCGGGACGCCGCAGTCAGATCCGCCAGCACGTCGGCGGAGCGCAGCATCACCTTGAGCAGGTCCGGCGAAGCCTCAAGCTTGTTGGATCGAACGCAATCAAGTGTTGTCTCGAACACATGCGCGAAGGAGACGAGATCGTCGAGCCCGAAAGCTCCAGCGCCACCCTTGATCGAATGGACGGCGCGAAAAACCGCATTTACCGTTTCCGGATCGGTATCGCCATCATTGAGTCGGAGTAGACCGGATTCCAGTTCTGCGAGTTGCTCCTCGCATTCCTGGAAAAAGATCTCCTTGATTTCATTCATATCCATAGGAAAGATCCTGTCAGGCAGTTACACGCTCGATGGCTGCAATCAGTTTGGACGGGTCAAAAGGCTTGACAATCCAACCAGTTGCTCCGGCTTCACGGGCACGGTTCTTTTTCTCCGCGTCGCTTTCAGTCGTCAGAACCAGAATTGGAATTGCGCGGAAACGATCGTTCTGCCGCACGCCTTCAATGAAACCGAAGCCATCAAGCCGCGGCATGTTGATGTCGGTGACGATGACATCGGGATTGGATTCCTCGAGAACTTCCAGGCCCTCGACACCGTCTTCAGCCTGCACGGTGTCAAAGCCGGCATTGTTCAGGGTGACCAGCAGCATGTTGCGGATTGTCCGCGAGTCGTCGACCGTGAGAACCTTCTTCTTCATTGCAGTATCTCCTTTGGAAGCAGAGCTTCGTCCGAAATTCCTAATAGCTGTAGAGTCTTGACGAACACGTCCGAAGCCGGAGTAACCTTGAAGTTCTGTTCCTCGGCACGCCAACTCTTGGCAGCGGCAAGCAGCACCTGGATACATTGAGCACCAACACGGCTCACTTCAGATGCATCGATATCGATGTCCTCACCCTTGTGGGCGAGAACCTGTTCATGCAGGCGGCTGGCTGCGTTGAGGTCGAGAACCTCCGGCAGTTTCAGAACCTTCGGTGATGTACCGTCAGACGACATGTCGGCTATCCTTACTTGTGAATGGGTGGAGGCTGTTTGCTGCGATCTGTTGCTCGATCAGGCTCATCGCGAAAGCCTCCTCTGGACGGGTTGCTGGGCGGATGGCGCGGGCGCCGGCTCAGCTGACAATTCAACGCTTTGAAACCCGGCATGGCGTTCCTGCCGATGCAGCCGGATCTGTTCGCCAAGTTCGGTGATGACAAGATGCAGATCGGCCCCGGTTTCGGCAGCGCTTGCAAAGCGCGCCCCGCCGGCGTTGATCGATGTCGCGATCCGGCTCAAAGAGGTTGCCGAACCAGCGATGTGATCGGCTTCGGTCTGCGCCTGAGTTCCGACGCCGGCGACAGATTGGGAAATGTTGCCAACCTGGTCGACAAGGCCGGAAATCGCAGACCGGGTCTGGTCAACAAGCGCGACACCGCGTCCGACATGAGTTTTGGCATCCGAGACCAGATCCTTGATTTCATTGGCCGCACCTGCGGAGCGCTGCGCAAGGGCGCGGACCTCAGTGGCGACCACGGCAAAGCCCCGGCCGGCATCGCCGGCTCGGGCTGCCTCGATGCCGGCATTGAGCGCCAGCAAATTGGTCTGAAAGGCGATCTCCTCGATCACCGAAATGATCTTGCCGATCTGTTCGGCGGAATTCTCGACACCCGCCATGGCGTCGATGGCTTCACCGACCACGCGATCGCCGGCCTCGGCGCTGGTGCGGGCATCGGCGATCAGGGTTTCGGCCTTCGCTGCGGTCTCGGCGGTCAGGCGTATGCGGCCTGCGATTGCTGCGAGACCCTCATGCTCTTCACCGACAGATTCACCGTGGCGTTCGATTTCGACGCGGACGGCTTCGAGATCATCGGTCAACTGGATCGCAAGCTGCTGGGCCTTGTGCAGATTGGCTTTGGAGCCGGCTATCAGGTCTTCAAGACGGCTGGCAGCACGATTGAAATCGTCGGCTGCCTGCTGATGGATCTCGATGGCCTGAGGTTCGATGCGCACCGAGAGGTCGCCATCGGCAAGACGCGCCAACGCCGCCCCAAGGGTGGCCGCAACGAGCTCGCGCTCTTCGGTGACCTGGCCCTGGCGCTGGCTTGCCATCGTCTTGGCCTGGGTGTTCAACCGGTGCGATACCTGCATATCAATGTCGATCAGGGTTGCCTTGACGACATCGACCAGCCGGTCGGCGAGAAGATTGCGGTCGGCCTTGCGCGAGAACGCCTTGAAAAGCCCGGTCCGGCTTTCATCGACCAGACGTCGTATGACCCGTTCGAGCACCAGTGCATGTCCGCCGATCGACCAGCCGGCATCCAGCCCGATGCGCTGGCGAACCTCTCCCAGGATGACCGAGCGGTCGACATAAAGCCCATCAAACCGGCCGTCAGCCAGGATAGACCAATGCGCCACTTCAAGTTCTTCCAGACGGTCGATCTGACGGCTGGACGTGAACAGTGAGGCGATTTCCGGGGTGTTTTGCAGACGTTCGAAGAATGCGGAGAGTGCGACGCGGGCTTCGGCTTCGATCATCGGGCGCATATCGCGCAGCCGATCGTTGCTGTCCTGATCAAGCCTGGTCAGGTCAAGGCGCGCACGCAGGCCGTCAGCCGCAGCTGCATCCCTCACCCTTGCTTGAACGTGCCCCACGCGTTTAACCCCAACAACCGGCTACAAGCCGAAAACATCAGCCAGGCCTGCGGTGCAGCACATGTGGTGGCAAAATATCGGATGTACCTGTCGCGTCTGCTGACAGGACACAGCCAGTATCTTCATACCGTGCGCCGCTTGGCCCATGAAAGTCTGGAAATCCGGATGGTGCCGGAATCTCGGAACGGCTTCATGCCTTTGTGGGAGCGGCACGATCGCACGATTCCACAATCCGGAGATTAGATTGTTTTTTACGTATTAATCCTTGCCCGAAGGTTAACGCCGGTTACCAGTGTTAATCATATAGTCGTCCCAAATCGGGGATCGCCTGACCAATCACGAGTCAGTCTCAAGCCGGCCTGTTGTTGGAGCACAAGTTTCGGACAAGTTGCGCTGTGTAGCGAATACTCCGACGATGACAATGATGTCAGCTGGGGTTGAGCAATGATTGTTCTGGAAATAGGCGCGATTCTGATCGCGATCACCACTCTCGCGAGTTTTTCACTTCATCTTTGGACAAGAGAAACGCAGCGTCGGCTCAAACGGATCTTTTGAGCAATAAAGAGCTCTGACAGCAGTTGTAACGTTGCTGTCCACAACCCTGCTTTATTTGACATGCTCAAGAGCTAACAATTTAACCGCAGACTGCAAGATCTTGCAGTTCCGGAGCGGGCTTTCGTCGTGCGGCCCGACACACCGGCAGCTCAAATCCGGCCGCTTCGGCGGCTAAAGCCGGATTCAGCAAAACCCAGTTCAGACAGAAGCGATGTGATTATCCCAGGCAAAGGGATGGCTTGCCTGGCCAAAACGCCCGGTCTCACTGGAGCTGACAAGTCCGTTGCGCCGCGCCTGCACACCGCAGGTACCGGTTTCAAACTCCATGTCCAGAGCCTTTCCGGTTGTAGTGTCAATTCGGAGCAGCACGCCGCTCCTGGGAGACGTGACGGCAAGTGTGGTTCCGTCGTTTCCGATCGTCACGGATCCGGCATATTTGCCCAGTGCGACGGCTGCACGGGGCTCGAGCTCGACCGGGACCAGCTGCAGATCCGCGTCCAGCCGCGCCAGGACCGGGACATCGTCGAGCAGGTCTCCCTCGTATTGTCCACCGATCCAGACCTGACGGCGGGCGTCGACCGCCATGTGACGGAGCGAAAGGCGGTGCAGCTTCGCGGACAGGCTATGAGAAGAAAGCAGCGCTCCGCTTTCGGTGTCGATCAAGGCCATGGACGGCGCCATGGACGCGAGATTGAGCTTCTGGCGGCCCTGGTCCGGATGAGTCCGGATCCCGCCATTTGCAACACACAAGGTCCTGCCGTCCGGCATCAACAAGAGCTCGTGAGGACCCACACCGTACGAGGGAAATTCGGAAATCCGCGCAAACCCATCGGTGGCATCGTAGACGCCGATGACCCCCTCGCCTGTTCCAAACGCATTTTCCGCGGCGTAAAGCAGCCGGCCATCTTCGGAAAAAACACCATGGCCGTAAAAGTGCCTGCCGACCGGCGTATGGAACAGCAACGGCTCGGCGGCCTGCCGCCGGTCCAGGGCGACCGCGAAATTGCCGGGTCGGCGGGCAAACGCCACCAGCCACCGAGCGCGAGGATTTGCGGCAAAGCCATGTCCGCGCCCGGGCAAAGGGTGCGTCGAAACGATGGTTGCCGCTTCATCCAGAATGGCGACACCATAGCTGCCGTGCGGATCCTTGTAGGCAGATGCAAACAGGACCTCGGAAGCAAGAAGCTTTTCGGCTCCGGCCGGCGTCAGACTGTTCAGCCAGGCAAGACCGGCACCTGCCAGGAACTTGCGTCTTGGAAGAACGACGCGGCTCAATCCCCGTCACCGAAGGAGAACCCGACAGCAAGGCCTCCGGCCTGGGCAAACTCCTGGTCAAAACGGTCGATGATGATCTTGATGGCATAGTGAAGATAGACGAGCTTTTCCCGGGCAACCGGATCCGCGAGCAGCTCACTGACCGGGCCATCAAGGTTCTGTGCCGTGCTTATGGCCTGGCTGAATTCGAAACGGATGGTATCGGCGAGCCGTGGTGCCACGTCTTTCGCGACGATCTCGATGCCGCTTTCATCAAACAGGGCCTGCAGACCTTCGAGGTTTGCCGCAACAGAGGGCAACGTCATTCCCGAACGCCAGAACAAAGCCGATCTCGGCCTGTCACGGGCGGGATCTTCGGGGTTGAGAAAGGCGCTCAGCCTGGTGTCGCGAATGGCTTCAAGTCCATGGATCATCTGGCCGAGAAGCAGGTTCAGGGCCTCCTGATCCGTTCTGAACAGCGGATTGCCGGGTGCGGGGTCGAGGAAGAGCGGAACCAGTTTCGTGTCATCCCGCCAACCGGCGATGATCTCTTGGGAGAGATTGACCAGATTGGTAGCCGCGGCCTGGGCAAACTCACACCGGTGGTCGGCCTGCGTGCCCGAAAGTGCCTCGCTGCCGCTGCCAAACAGCAGATACTCAAGCGCGCCAAGGCCCTGCATGGCAACACTCTGGCCTGCAAGAGAATTCACGCTTGTGACCTTGTCATCCCTGGAGGCGATGGCCGCTTGAACCTGTTTTCTGCCAGTGCCCCTGCGATCGGGGAAAAACAGAATCCGCTCCAGCCGGTTCTCAGACATTACCGGACCGAGCCGCAGCCATTCCATCCGCGCCCAGCGATCGACGGATTGGCGAAACGCGAATCGCGCGGCTTCCAGACCGGGTTCGGAGGGTGCGCCACAGAGCGATCCGATCGAGGCGTTCAGCTCTGCCGCTGCAGCATCCATCGCCACATAGCCGGACCGGATATAGCCCACCAGCATCTTTTCAAGTACCGGGTCGATCGGTGGAAGGGTCTCTCCCTGATCCGCCTTGACGGTGCCGGTGCTGAGAATCAGGGCCAGAAGGAAGGTGCAGAAGCGGTTCATCACAGGCTTTCCAGGAATTTGAGGAGATTGTCCCGGTCAGTCTTGTCCAGGCCGGCGAACCCGTCACGTGCATTTTGCGCTTCGCCACCGTGCCAGAGGATCGCTTCGGTGAGGTTGCGCGCACGCCCGTCGTGAAGAAAGAACGTGTGACCATTGACGATTTCGGTCAGGCCGGTGCCCCAGAGCGGGGGTGTGCGCCATTCGCGACCACCGGCAGAGCCGACCTGTTGACCATCGGCCAGTCCCTCTCCCATGTCGTGCAGCAGAAAATCCGAATAGGGCCAGATCAGCTGGAACCGATGCGCCTCGGTCGCGGCCGTGCGCGAGGTGACAAATTTGGGGACATGACAGCTGGTGCAGCCCAGGCTGTAGAAGATCTTCTTGCCCGCCAGCACCTCGGGATCATTGACCAGGCGGCGCGCCGGAACCGCCAGGTTCTGCGAGTAGAATGTGACCAGATCGAGCACCGGATCGGGCGCCTCGGTCTGACCGAGATCGGGCTGCACACCGGTGGGCATCGCCAGACATTCGGTTTGCAGCGGCATGCAGTCACCATGACCGGCCGGGTCATCCGGCGTGGATATGCCGATATCGCCGGAGAAAGCCCCGGACGATTGCTGACGCACCGTCGCGTTCTGGGCCTTCCAGCCAAAGCGTCCAATGGCGAGTTTCCCGGTGGCGGGATCGCGGGCCATGGCAACGCGGCCGGAAACACCATCACCATCACGGTCTTCCGGATCGGCGTTGGCGAGCAAATCAGCCGGATGAATCGCTTCGATCAGCCCCATGCCGATCATCTGCGGTGTCATGCGCGGCGACAGCGTGGTCTCCGGGTCCAGCGGACCGTAGCCCAGATCAGCAACGCTGTAGCCTGGCTTGCGCAGGGACACCACCGAGCCGTCGGCCAGCTCGACCGCTTGCTCCTGATACGCGATCACCATGCGGCCCTCGGCCTTCAGGCCAGGCACCGCCAAGTCCTGCAGCTGCCCGCCGTAAACCGGGTCAGGCAGCGAGGCGACGACAAAATCCTCAAGTGCCTTGCGCTCTTCATCGGTACGGGCGGGCCGTGCCAGGCGCAGGAACATCGAGGTGGCGTCCGCAGCCCCTTCGGGCGGATGACCCCGGCCATCCTTGATGTGGCAACTCTGGCATGCCCGCGCGTTGAAGAGAGGCCCGAGACCATCTGAAGCCAGCGTCGAGGACGGAGACGACACCCAGAGCTTGCGGAACAGGGCGTTGCCGAGCTTGAAGGTTTCTTCCTGTTCGAAGGACAGGTTGGCATTGAATTGCGACAGCGCATCGCGATTGACAAGCTTGGTCGATGTGCCGGCGCCGCCCTGCATCCGTTCGAAGCGTTCAGGGGTTTGAAAACTGCTCGCGGGGCGGACCACCCGCTCCACGCGCTTGCGGTCGCTGGCATCGAGATCGTCGCGGACACGGGGAAAACCTGTAGCATCGGCCGCTGCTGCCGGATCAGGCGCGGCAAGCAGAGCCGCCGCGAACAGGCCGGCACCGAATGCACGCAGCGCCCGCCCGCCGGAACGGTGGGGGCTGCATGCAGGCTTAAGAAAGGAAACGGATAATGAAAAGTATTCGGTCATACAACGCTGCCATGCGTTAGCGTTGGCGTGCGTATAAAATTCTCGCTCCGGGGCCGAAGAAAAAGATCCCGGTAATCGCAGTGCCGCTGTCATGGCCGTCTCTTGACTGGTCAGTCGGCATCCGCCGACGACGCGTTCAACTGGCCATATTTCTGTTCACCCAGATTGCCGAGCAGCTCGAGCTGAGTTTCCAGAAAATCGATGTGCCCCTCTTCGTCGGCGATCAGGGCCTCAAACAGGTTCTTGCTGACGTAGTCTCCCTCTTTCTCGCAGATATCGCGTGACTTGGTGTAGGCGGTCCAGGCATCCTGCTCGCCGGCCAGATCGCTCTCGAGCACTTCGCGGATGTTCTGTCCGATCCTGAGCGGCGCAACCGTCTGCAGATTGGGAAATCCGTCGAGGAAGATGATCCTCTCGATGATCTTGTCGGCATGCTGCATCTCTTCAATGCTCTCCGCCCGTTCCTTCGCAGCCAGTTTCGTGTAGCCCCAGTCGTCAAGCAGGCGGTAGTGCAACCAGTACTGGTTGACCGCGCCAAGCTCCAGAAACAGGGCTTCGTTCAGGCATTCGATGACTTTCTTGCTCTTTTTCATAAACCGTCCGTGTCCTTGTGGTGAAAACGCTTTGCATTTTGCACCATCAGGCCACGAGTGGCGACTGTCTTTTGGCCGCAGACCTCTTTTTTGCCGTTTCCATCCGCAACCGCTGGTCTGCGATACGCTTGAGCAGATCCACCACCTTCGGCTCGGGGCTCTGCATCTGGGCGTGGTAGCGCTGCGTGGTTTCAACGATGATGTCGATCACGCCCGGAAAACAGCCACAGCATTTACCGCGCGCGCTCATCGCCTGGTACACCTTCCCCGGCGTGATCAATTGCCACTCGTCTGCATTGAGGAAGTCCATGACGACGTTCTCAATGTCTTTCTTCGATACAATGTTGCAGCTGCAAACGATCATGGCCGTGTTCTCACTGAAAAACTGCGTCAGGGCTGTCGAGACTGTCGGACCCTTCCAATTCGATTGTGCCGAGCTCCAGTGCGGCGATGGCCCGCTCAATCGACCGTGTCTGCGTGATAAGGCCGTCGATCGCGGCCTGAACCGTTGCATTGCCCTCGTCATTGCCGACAGCGATCATCTGGTCATAGGCCTCAACCGTTTCAGCGCGTTCGGCCATCGCTTCCATCGCGGCAATGGTGGCGTCGAGGTCGGCTGAAAGCTCGGCTGCAATCGCCGGGTCTTTTTCAGCGAGCAGATCGGCGAGCGATGCGCCGGTCATTTCCGAGCCATCCGGCCGGGTGTAGACGCCGTTATAGGCCGTTCGAATGCCGACCACGTCGTAGAAATGGGAGTTGTGGGTGTTGTCGGAGAAGCAGTCGTGCTCCTCCTCGGGATCACCCAGCAGCAGGCCAAGCTTCATGCGTTCGCCGGCCAGTTCGCCATAGGAGAGTGACCCCATTCCGGTGAGGATGGTCGACAGGCCACCAGCGACGCTGCGCTCTTCGAGTGCGGCGCGCGCTGCACCGCCAGCCTTCCAGTTGGCCGCCATCTCTTCAAGATCGGCGACCAGCAGGTCGCTCGCAGCGCCGAGATAATCACGGCGGCGGTCGCAATTACCATTGGTGCAATTCTCGAGACTGTAGTCCGTCACCGGGCGGTTGCCGGCTCCCGGGCCATTGCCATTGAGATCCTGACCCCAAAGCAGGAATTCGATGGCGTGATAGCCTGATGCCACATTGGCTTCGATCCCGCCCGCTTCCTGCAAGGTCTGCGCAATGAACTCCGGTGTGATGGCGCCGGCATCGACGGTCTTACCGTTGATCTCGATGGACGGGTTGGCAACCACATTTGCCGTGAACAGCGAATTCTCGTCGCTTTCCGAGCCATAACTCGCATCGACGTAATCGATCAGTCCCTCATCCAGCGGCCAGGCATTCACCCGGCCTTCCCAGTCATCGACAATGGCATTGCCAAAGCGGTAGACCTCTGTCTGCTGATAGGGCACGCGGGCTGAAAGCCAGGCGGATCTGGCAGCCTGCAGCGTTTCCTCCGTCGGATTTGCCAGAAGATCCTCGATCGCCTTGTCCAGCGCCCTGGCTGTCGCCAGCGCATCATCGTACTTGGCTTCGGCGATGTCGGCATAATGGGCGATAACAGCTTCCGGGGTCACGTCGGCAACGGCAATGCCCGTCATTGCGGTTGAGGCGGCAAGGCCAAGTCCGAACAGATATGCAAAGCGCTTCATGGGTGGCGATACTCCGGGTCCTGCAATCTCATTCAGTGGATCGACCCACTTGCCGGGGATCCGGCCAGAGTGGATCTCATGTCTATGTCGGCAATCGCGCTGAGCGGAATTGGTGCAAGTCTCTGGCTGTGGCCGAGAAGGATGGCCGCATAGGTGCCGGCGCTCTCGATCACTTCGACGCAGGCGTCTGAACAGGTGAGCAGCTTGGCGGACTGGACCAGCAGATCCTCGTCGCCGTGCTGCGCCCCCGACACCATGCCCAGCACCAGGCACTCGTCGCGGCACAGATGCCCGGCACCGGGCTTGTAGAATCGCAAGGGGCAGGTTGCGCAGGCGCCAAGCTGACGAACCAGCGACGCCATGGCATCGAGCGCGAGCTGGCCGTTGACGGCGCCAAGCGCCTTGGCGTGAGCCGACCAGGCGGCGTCCCAGTAGCGGGAATCGGAATGAGCCAGACCGGCAATCCAGTTGCGATAACCGTTGACGACCAGGTTCTCCGGCTGCTGGCGCAAATAGGCCGCAGCGGGACAGTCTGCACAATCATCGTGTTCCATTCGCGCCATCATTCCACATGAATTCAAACATGAGTAATCCGGTAATGTATATGGAAAGTGGAGTCAAACAGTACAGTTTAGAACGCCTCCAAACTGAGGGGGTACCACCGCCCCTTTCGTGGTTTAGTGCGTTGTTCCAATTCACTTTTCAGTATTGTCGCATTTCCGACAACAGCCCCACAAATCGTCCGCTCAGACAATTGGCTTTCGCCGGGCGATCGGGCCACCACGGAGGCGAGGTTGGCGGGATCGATAACGCGATACCCCACCCGAATCGCACGTCGCGATGGCGCTGCAAAGGACTCGGTCAGAACCGCGCGTGTCTCAAGAACGGCCACGGACCGCGCGGGTCAATGCATCGCCGGACAGTAGACTGTCGCGAATCCGAGCAGATGGACGGGTGATGCCGATATCCGCGGTCAGATCACCACGGTCACTTCGGCCGGATCATCATCGACCAGAATGCGCAGTGCATTTGACGGCGGCATCGTGTTGAATTCCGCGATCTGGACAAAACCGGCGCTCCCGCCCGCTCCATCGACATCGACTTCCAGGAATACCCCGTTCATCTTCACGTATTCTGCCTCATGGCCGACGACAGTCTCCCCTCCGAGCAGTGCCGACAGATCGACGACATCGCCTTCGGCGAAATCATAATCCGCAATCAGGTCGTGGATATTGGCGCCGGCATCCTGAAGCGCATCGAGATCGAACACAAAGGTGTCAGCCCCGCGGCCGCCGTTCAGGGTGTCCCGGCCAAGTCCGCCATTGAGAGTGTCATCGCCGCCCGAGGCCACTCCCCCATTGGGCAGAGACTCGGTGACAAAGTCGCCATAGAGTTCGTCATCTCCGGCGCCGCCACGCAGGGTATCGGCGCCGCCGACAATCCATCCGGCATCGCCGTCGACATGGATCGAACTGAAGTCACCGACCAGCACGTCATTTCCATCGTCGCCATCCAGCGTATCATCCCCGCCGACGGCAAACTGGACCCCGGAATGGGTTCCACCGGTCGAATTGCTCGTTGCGGTAATCTCGGCAGAGAAACCATCGCCGAAGATTTCATCTGCACCATCACCGCCGGACATTCTGTCCCCGCCAAAAAACGGATAACTGAGGGCACCCATGGTGTCGGCATCGATGTAGATCTTCACATCCCCATAGATGGTGTCGGCACCATCACCCCCGAACAGATAATCTTCTCCGTAATCGATATAGGTATCATTGAGGGATGCAAGCTCGAGCCGGTTGACGTCACCCGAAAGAACGTCATCTCCGTCTTCGCCGGATACGACATCGTCGTCGAAGACCTTGTTCAGCGGGGCCCTGCCGGCAGGAATGATGACCTCGGTCGCATCGCCATATATCGTATCTGATGCGGCACTTCCGGCCTCGGCGACCGCAATCAACACGTGTTCGGTTGCCGACGAATAGCCCGCCGTACCGCCATTCCCGGTGGTGTCTGAATAGCCGCCATTGGTGCCGCCGGTCCCATCCCAGGCCCGAATCGTCAGCCCGTCGTCGACAACACCGCTGAATGCTGGGTCGGGCACAAAGACCACGCGGGCGTCGGCCGCGAGCGTCAATGCGTTGGGATCTGCAACCCCGGAGATCTCACTCCAGTTCGCACCGTTGTCTGTCGAGAAGTACCATTTGCCATGGGCAATGTTCTGTCCAGTGATGGCAATGCCGATCGCCGCGGAGTCCACATCGGAGACATTGTTGAGGCCGCCGCCGCCAACAAGGTCCACCAGTTCCGACACCAAGGTGCCACCACCTGCACCTGGCAGACCCGCACCGGTTGCGATCCAGACAATCGGGTCGAGCGTTGCGTTCAATACCGGCGCGTCATTGACGCCAGTCAGAACCACATCGATATTCTCGCTCACCGTGCCGCCATTGCCGTCGTCTATGATGACCGTGTAGGTCTGCGTCACTGTTTCGCCTGCAGCCAAGTGCTGGATGTCGGCGTCGGCAACGCTGAATGTCCAGTCGATCGTACCGGTGCTGCCCCCGCTCGATTCCGTGGTGACGGCAGCCGAGAACGTGCCGAGATACCCCGCGGCCGACGGTGTAAACGAAACCGAGTGGGTTTCCCCGACATCGTTGTCGGTGAAATTGATGGTTCCGCTGGTGACTTCCGTACCCGGAAGCTGCACCACGGAAATATCGTCAATATAGGTGTAGCCCACATTGTTGATCACGGCCAAAGCCAGGGTCGAACTGTCGGAATTCGCAGTGAAAGTATAGCTGAATTCAGTGAAATTTGACCTTCCTGTTGCATAGGCGAGGTCGATGACCGATCCGACTGTTGCTCCATCCCAGGTGACCAGCACCGAATTGTCAATTGCGCCGGCGGAACTGTACCCCTTGTTCTCGACCCAGAAACTGATTGTGTAGGTCGCCCCGGCGACAGTGCTGAAGTTCTGGCTGTAGGTGAAGGGAACATCGTTTGAATAGAAGGTCGTTCCCCCTGCCCCGTACGTACCGGAATGGACATAGTACTCGTAGCTGGAAACATAGCTGTTGCTGACAACCCAACCACTGGTATTGCCCGCCTCAAAACCGCCATTGGTGAGCAGGTTTGAGCCACCTGCGTAAGAAGCATCCTCGGTCACGCCGCCATCGGTGTGCGCCGTGATCACCGGCGCTTCAGGCCCGCCGTCGATCGTCAGCTCGAACGTGTCGGAGACCGAGAGACCGCCGCTGTCTGTCGCCGTGACGATCACATCGAGGGTCTCGCCCGCGGCACCGACCGAAGGCGGTGTTCCGGTCAGCCGCCCGGTCGTGGCGTCGATCGACAGCCACGCCGGAAGCGGGCTGCCACCAGCAAGCGTCGCTGAAAAGCTGAAAACCTCGCCCGGATCGATATCGGAGAATGAGCCCGAGACATCGATGTCAAAAGCGGTGTTCGAGAACACTGTCGCGTCCGCGATGTTCGTTGCCAACACCGGCGCATCATTGACGTTCTCGACCGTCAGGCTGACGGTGTCGGTATCGGCGGAATAGGCTGTCCCGACACCCACGGAGCTGGGCGCCGAGATCATGCCGCCCGGGCTGGCCACGGCATCCCAGGCGCGGAAGGTGATCGCGCCCTCGACTGTGCCCGTGTAATCGGCATTGGGCAGGAAATAGATCCGGTCTCCGGCACCAAGGTTCAGCACCTTGCCGGGCGGCACATAGAGATTGAACCAGTATGGCGTGCCATCCGGCGCATTGAGCCCGTCATGATGATAATACCAGCGGCCCTGACTGGTATCCACAGCGGTGATCGACATGCCGGGCGGGAAGGGTTCCCCGTCCACGTCGATGACATTTCCCACGCTACCACCCGGAGCATTGACCAGGGTCGAGACCAGCGTGCCGACAAGGCCCGATGGCAGGGCCGAATCCTCGGCCTGTGTCATCACCGGCGTAGCGGAGGTATCAAGCACCGGCGCATCGTTGCTGCCGGTCACCTCGACCCGAAGGCTGCCGGTCGAGACATCCGAACCATCTCCATGGAGCTTGTAGCTGATGTCGATCTTCGCCGTCTCGCCGCGCCGCATGCTCTGCCATGCGCTGGAATCCAGTTCCACCCGGATCTGGTTGCTGGCATCGATGGTGATGTTGAAGTACCCCGACGTCAACGGGTCGAGAATTGCCCCCATGGCCATTCCCGGCGCGCCATAGACGCGGATGGTGCTGAGACTGATGCTGTTGGCCGCTCCTGCATCCACGTCCAGCGTGTCGTTGCCGAGCACATCGAACACCTTGGCCACGGTTGCATCTTCACTGATCCGGAACTCCGGCAGCGAGCCGTTCGGATTGTCATTCCATGCTTCCGGCAGATCGTTCGTGCCCTGGATGGTGAAGACCAGCGGCTGAGAAGCCGATGTGGCCCTGCCGTCGGAAACGGTGACGTCGTAGGTCACGGTCAGCGTCTGCCCGGCCGCCAGGAAATCCAGATCTGCGGCGGCCGGATTCCAGCTGTAACCGATGCCGGCGGCACCGCCATTGGAAACGGCTGTTCCGAGCGTGAGCGCGCCGGTTGCGAGTGCCGTCATCAAAGCGCTCATCTGTGCCGCTGACAACGTGCCGCCGCTCCAGGCAATCACCGGCGTACCGGCCTGTGCGGTAAGTGTATTGCCGACATCCGCATCGGAGACTGACAACGTACCGGTGACAGGCGCGATATCCTGCGCCGAGGCATCCGTGCTCTCGGCCACGGCGGAAGGCTGTGCGATCGGTGAGATCACCGGCGCATCATTGGTGCCGTTTATGGTGATGGTAATGTCTTGTGCAACGGTGCCACCATTTCCGTCTGAAAGATTGACGGAATAGGTCAACTCCAGTTGCTCACCTTCCGCCAGATAACCGAAGGCATCGGCGCCGGCGCCGAATGTCCAGTTGACCGTGCCGGTGTTCGACAGGCCGTCAATCACGGGACCGGAACCGGGCGCGAACATCGCCAGGAGCGCCGCCGTCCCCGGCGTTGCCGCATTGACGCCGGTTCCGGATGTCGCGACCGTCACCCCGGCGATCGTGAGCACATCGCTGGTGTCGACATCGGCAACATCAAACGAGCCGGTGGTCGCCAATGCCGCACCGGATTCTGTCAGGGTTTCCGAAACATCGGTCACAGCCGTGATCACCGGCTGATCATTCGTGCCGGTAACCGTGACGGTGATAACCTTGGTGACCATATCGCCGTCACCGTCCGTTACGGTGAAGGGGATCTCCATCAACAGGGTTTCCCCTTCAGCCAGGGCATCGAATGCCGTTCCCGGCGTGATGCTGACATCATAGCCGGTCGCGGTCTGCACCAGGCTGATGCCGGGCGTACCCGGCGTCACGCCCGGCATCAGGTTGACATAGGTCGGAGTCCCGAGTGCAACGGTCACCTCATCGGCGCCGCTTACGTAGGCCTCGCCGGCTTCGACAGTGGCACCGTCTCCCTCCACCAGTGAAACAACGGTGGCCGTATTCTCTTCCATTGTCGCGGTCACGTTTGCCGCATCGGGCGCATCGTCATTGATCGTGATGGTGAAGGTGTTCGCAGCGGTTTCGCCGGCGCTGTTGGTCGCCGTCACGGTGAAGTCGAGCGGCATGCTGTTCCCGTCGCCGGGACCTATATGATCGAGATTGCCGCGAAGTTCAAAGGTATACGCCACCTTGAAGCCGCCGGAACCGTCGGCAACAATCCTGACCTCGAGAACGAATATGATCTCACCGGTCCGGACGTCGAATGCTGAAAGTGTTTGTGAGACGCCCGGCCGGGTCAACAGTGAATAGCCCAACGCCTGACCATCTGAGCTCAGGAGTATCAAGTCCCCCGCTGGGTCAAGCGGAATCGCGCCGGATGTTTTCAGCCGTGCGGACAGGCCAGCCGAACTGTAGTCGTTGAAATTGAGGCCGACATCGCCGGTAAAGATCAGCGCGCCCGTGTTTCCATTGGTCAGGTCTTCTTCGCTGACGACGAAGTTCTCGGATGCGCTGACCGTCGGCGCGTCGCTGGTCCCGGTGACCGTGATCACCACGTTCTGGGTAACGGTGCCCCCCTGGCCATCATCGATCGTGACAACATAGGTCAGTTCGACACTGTCACCGGCGCCGAGAAAATCGACAACGGCATTGGCCACCTGATAGGTCCAGCCGGTCGAGCCGACACCGGTCACATTGGAGAAGTCCGATAACGCCGCATCATCAAGCGAGAATCCCGCCTTCAGCGCGGCGATCTGTTCGTCGGTCGGGGTGTAGCCATGGGCAAAAGACATGCTCGACACCGTGCCGCCGTCATGGCTGGCCTCGGGATCGTCCGCCAGGTCGACGTCCAGGAAACTGATCGTTCCGGTCACAGCGGCAGGATCAGGGTCAACGCCGCCCACCACATCAGCCGTTTCCTCGACAAGCCCCGCCTGGGCGCCCGAGGTGATCACCGGCCGGTCGTTGCGCCCGGTAATGGTAACGGACACCGTCGAGGTGGTGGAGCTGTTGGCCTCACCTTCATTGTCGTCAAGCATCACCGTGTATTCGAGCGTGACCTGCTGACCATCCGAGAGGTAGTCGAATGCGCGGTCAACCGCGCTGAAGTTCCACCTCAGCGATCCGAATTGGGTGTTGATTGCCTTGGAAACAGAGCTGATGGAAACCGCGTTCTCGATCAACGAGACATCGAGCCCTGCTGTCACACCGGTGGCGCCTGCGAACACCGCATCGGCGCTGTGACCGACATCGTCCCGGTCGGCATCGAAAAACAGCATGATGCCATTATGCGCTTCCAGCGCATCGGATCCGGTCTGGTTGCGGTTCTCGCGGCCGGAGGCCGTGGCCGCGAACAGGATCTCCGGCCGGTCATTGGTGCCGATGATGGTGATTGGCACCTCTTGCGTTGTCACGCCGCCATCGCCGTCCGAGAGCTCCACGGTATAGGTCAGCGTCACGGACTGACCCTTGGCCAGATAGTCAAATGTCAGATCAGGCGCGGAGAAGGAGTAATCGATCGAGCCATCGGCGGATCCGGCCGGCTTTGCGACAGTGTCAATGGTCAGGAAAGCGCGCAAAACGCTATCGGGCAGCGGAACGCCGAGAATGGACAATCCGTCGGCCTCCCCCGAACGGCTGACCGCACCCACGACACTGGCGCTATGCCCCGTGTCCGACAGGTCAGCATCGCTGAATGTCAGTTGCCCAAACGCCGAGACCGCGGCAAGCGACAGGATCGAATCCGCAAGCTCGGAGGTGGAGGCGCCGGTCGTGGCCTCGATGACGGGCACATCATTGGTGCCGGTCACGGTGATGACGATCTGGCTTACTGCAGAGGTGTCGTTGCCGGTTCCGCTGTCATCCTGAACCGTCACGTCATAGGTGATGGTCAGCGTTTCGCCGGCAGACAGGAAATCCAGCGCATTGTCGGCGACCGTGTAGGTCCAGTCAGCCCTGTCAGCGCCCTGATTGACCGTACCGATGATTAGCGTTCCCGGATCAGACACCGGCTCGGATCCGGCCGACCACACCGCCGAGACAAGGTTCTGGTTCACGGTGTGCGTATCGCTCAGATCGACATCGGACAAAACGATCTGCCCGGTTGCCGTCAGCGGCGTGACCGCACCCGTCGTGCCGGTCTGTTCGGTGATCGTGTCGGCAAGAACCGAAGTCCCCTCGATCACCGGCTGGTCGTTTGTCCCCGTCACGGTAATGGTGACGGTCTGGGTCACGGTGAAGATACCGTCATTGATCTGCACGTCGAAAGACAGGGTCACGACTTCGCCTGCGGCGAGGAAATCGACGGCGGCATTGCCGACGGCATAGGTCCAGTCGATCGAACCGCCGGCGGCTGTGGTCGATTCGACGGTGACGCCGCCGGGCGTATCGAGGCTGAAACCGGCCAGCAGCGCATCGAGTTGCGCCGCGGACAGTGTGCCGCCGCTCTTGAGCGCCTGCGATACCACGCTGTTCGCCGCGATTTCGGCGGTGCGGATTTCGCCGAACTCCGGATCGAAGAAGCTGAGCGAGCCGGTGGCGGCAACCGGGTCGGCATCGACGCCGCCCGGATTGTCGACTGTTTCGACGATCGCGCCGGTGGCAGCTCCGCCGGTGAGGACCGCTGCAACGTTGCCGGGTTCGGCGACCTCGTCTCCGGCTCCACCGCCGGCGCCACTGGCTGCATCATCACTGAGCAGCCCCAGCGCCTGCAACTCGCCGTCAATGATGGTGGCCCCGCTCGAATCCCCGAACTCTCCGCCCGAGCCGGACGGCGACTGCGGCGAAACCGCCAGCGTGTTGCCCGGTCCGGCAGCGACGTTGAACCCGCTGGTTTCGAGCGCCGCAACCAGCACGTCCTGTGGCACTGCGATATCGCCGATGACAAATGTCGGCACGCTCAGCGCGCCCCCGACGATCCTGATCTGGGAACCGTCCGGCTGGAACAACAGCAGGTCATCACCGTCAAGCCGGATGTCCTCGATACTGGCGCTTGCAGCCAGCGTGACGCGGTTGTCGGCGTCGGGGACGACAACACTTATCCCTGGCGAAGCTCCGATGGCGCCAGGTCCGGCGACGGACTGAGCCAGCAAAATTGCCTCGTCGCCGCGATCAGTGGCTGCATTCTCTGTCGAGGCGTCGGAACTCTCAATGCTGAAATCTCTGGTCATGAAACGCAATCCGATTAAAAACTTTAGCCTTCCTTAACCAATTCCGAAAATCACCGCGAATACTTTGTGACAGAAACGAATATTTATGTATGCGGAAAAGCGTTAAAGTTGCAGAATTCAAAAAGTGATGCATATTTATTTATGCTTTTTAGATAGCAATATATTAGCTATGCATATTTTAATATGCATTTGTGCGCACTCAATTAAACCCAAGCGCGAGGCAGTCCGATCCGCATGATGTCGACTTGATACGCATTTTACATCTCGTGAATATTCACACCACCGTCACTGCGTCTTTGACGAAGGAAATCATGAATAATATTTGATACGGTAAACAATAATTTCGGAATAAAATATAAATCAGCTCCGTAAACATGATTATATCTTGGCCTGGCGGACGGGAATACAGCAACGGCCGATCAACAACCGGGCCGAGACTTTTACAGAGCCTGGTGTTTTGGCAAGGGGTTGCCCAAAACCGGCACAGTCACGTCAGCGCAACAGGCACCACCCGGAATGCAACAGCAAGCACCGCCAATCCCTGCGCAAAGGCAACAGCTGGAGCAGCCGGCCCGAAGAGAAAAAGAATGAGGTGGTTCAGATTCACAGTGCTGCACTGGTCATTGACCGTCAGCGAATCCCTTCCAGTCGATGTGACCTTTCTGTCCGCCCCTCACTCAGGCCGGTCCTCATGGTCTCTCGCGCCACCCCGGCTCAAGTGGCAGTTTCCGGATGTCAGACCCATCATCCGCCTTAACGAAGACACCGTCGGCGGTGATGTTTGCTTGATCATCACACACCGCGCGAGCAGGTCATTATGACTTTCACCTTCCGTGGCCAATTCAATCTCGCGAAGCAAGCCTTCCAGCGGAGTAGCGCCGAGGAAAGACGCGGTTCCGAGCAGACGATGAGCAATCTGGGCAGCATCGCTTCTGTTATCGGCGGCAACATTTGCAGCAAAGTCCGCCATGCCCGTTTCCAGTTCGTGCGCGAATACATCGATTCTTTCACTCAGAGTTTCTGCGGGAAGTATCTCGATCAGCTCGCCGAAGATCTCCGCGTCGACAAGGTCATCTTCCACCACATTGCCCCTTTCGACCGCGCCCGATGACCCGGTTGCGGGCGCACCGCGACCTGGTGCCAACTGTTGCAGGACCTTGACGAGTTGCGGCCGGCGAAGCGGCTTGACGAGGCAGTCATCAAACCCGGCAGCAGCATGGACTTCCTTGTCCATGAATGCCGTGTGCGCGGTGAGGCCGACGATGGGTGCATTGCAGGACCTGCCGGACGAGTTCCGGATCGCGGCACATGCGTCGGTTCCGTCCATTCCGGGCATGCTCACATCCATGAGGATCAGATCAAAACGCTGTTCGGTGGCCAGTTCAACCCCGTCCTCGCCATTGACTGCTTCGCTCACATTGCAGCCTTGCGCTACCAGCATGCGGCTGACAATCAAGCGGTTGGTTTCGTTGTCCTCGACGACCAGAACATCCAATTCGCGCCCTGCCATGACCGGGCCGGTTCGTTCTTCGCTGACCTCAGAAACGCCGTCGGACACCGATGCCGCTTCAATGCGCAGGGGCAGTTCCACTGTGAACCGGCATCCATGGCCGGGCGAACTGCTGAGCTTGATGCTGCCGCCCATTGCTTCTGTCAGGCGCCGGGTAATTCCCAACCCCAGCCCGGTGCCCATGACAGGCCGCCTGAATGATGAATCCAGGGTGACAAAATCATCGAAAATCCTCAATTGATCCTCGGGGCCGATGCCTATTCCATTGTCGTTGACGCATAGCTGGACAAGCGATTTGCCTCCTGTTTGCTCCAACTCCAACGCTGTTACCTCGATCCGCCCTGCTTCGCAGAACTTGATTGCGTTGCCAATCAGGTTCAGCAGCACCTGCCTGATCCGCACCGGATCACCGACGAGCCCTTCGTGAGTGCGCAGATCGAGACGGACTTCGATGGTCGTGCCTTTGCGGCGAGCTTCCGGAACGTTGAGGTCAACAATCTCCTGAACCAGCGCCGGCAGGTCGAGCGCCTCCTGGGAAAAATGCAGGGTGCCTGCCTCGATGCGAGCAACATCGAGCACGTCATTGACATGGCGCAGCAGGATTTCGCCCGAGTTTTCCGCAAGGTTGACCAAGTGACGCTGATCGTCCGAGAGCTCGGTGTCCTGAAGGATCTGCATCACGCCCATGACACCGTTGAGAGGCGTGCGCATTTCATGGCTCATGACGGTGAGAAAGTCCGATTTTGCCTTGTCGGCGGCAAGTGCCTTGTCGCGGGCAGCGACGATGGCGTGTTCGGCTTCCATGCGCTGTGAGATGTCACGGATATAGGCAATGTGGACAGACCCGGTGCCGCTGGCGGCCGTTCCCACCGACAGCTCGATCGGAAACCGGGTTCCGTCCGCCCTGACAGCTCGTGCTTCGAAGCGGGCCGCGTCCGCTGCATCGTCAGCAAGCAGCAGACCGACAATTTTCTCACGCTCCCCTGCGGTGAGGTCATCCGTCACCAAAAGGTCCATCAACTGGCTGCCGATTGCCTGGTCACGTGTCACACCGAACACGCGGACCGCAGCGGGATTGTACTCGACAATCAGCAACCGGTCGTCGGTGACTATGATAGGATCAAGAGATGCATCAATGGCGTGTTTCAGCCTGTCATTGGCAATAATGATCTCATCGGACTTGCGGATCGATATCTGGTACTGGCGAAGGAGCAAGTAAAGCGATGCTGCCAGAGCGCCAATGAGGAATACCCCTGCAATCGCGGTTTCGAAGATCAACTGCGAAAGCGCTATCCTGCTGACATCGGAGCGCTGTGCAAAGAGGTTGACACCGTCCAATGAAACTTCGCGCACCAGCGGCTGCATGCCGCGGAATTCCGTCAGAGTCTGGGGCAGGCTGGCAAGCAGATCGCCGTCCTCCCCGTCGATGAGAGGAATGGTCTCATCAAGTCTTGTCATCATCGCCGTGACGTGTCGCCGAATATTGCTGGTCTGTGGCAATGATCGGAAAAAGTCGCCGTTTGCCAAGGTATCGACCCGGCTATAGAAAGTGTCGAATCTCCGCCGCAGACCCGGCAAGGCTTCCTGGCCGACTTTCACAGCCTCTTCGCCCTGGACGATGAAGACCAGCAGATCGACTTCCAGCTGTGACAGGGTCCAGTGAAGGTTGTCCCGTGGCGAACTCTCGAGCAGCTTGAGTTCGCTGCGAACCTGCAGTGCGAGGTAGGACAGCAACAGCAGCACGACTGCCGCTCCGGCGATCAGTGACCTAAAACCGAAACTGCTCATCCAGGCCAGCGTGCGGGATCCAGCTGCAGCCTCTGCTGCACGCCCGAATGGCATTTACTTCTGCACCTCAATGGCATCCAACTGCCAAATGCTGCGGGAGTAGATGGTTTCGGACTTGTATTTGTCGTTCAGATCGTAGGGATAGACCACCCAAAGCGGCCCCTTTTCCCGAACCGACATTTCCTGACCGTCGATCTCGTAAGCAAGGATAGGTCCGCCATCGATCGCATCGGGCATGGGAATTTCGACGGCATAATCATTTATGGCGGTTGCCTTGAGGCTGGATCCTTCGGCTGCCACTGCATCGACAAGGTCACTCAATTGAACGCCGGTGAACTCCCGAACGCCTTCGGTCCAGATTGTACTGGTGGAAAAGGTGGTGGCCGGAAGCGCCTTCAGCATCGCCATGTCGAACACGGCCGCCCCGTCTGCATTGCTGTTCTTGATGCCGCCGCTGACCGTCAGGACCGGATCGCCCTCAGGCGCAGCCATCTGGACCGGGTCGGCGTTTGCCTTTGCGACAGATGCGACCAGCACCGCACCGACTAGAAAGGTCACCAGTTTGTTCATGGTATGAGACTCCTTCTTTCTTGCGGGCACCATGCTTTCTGCATCGCTTCTCCCGCCAAGCAGAATAGCTGTTCCGCCGGGCATTGCACGGGCGCATTGGAGTAAGAACTACTCTTTCGTATAGGATTTGCTGAAATATTAACAAAGCCGCTCTATAACCTTTGCGTCGAGCGGAGCCAGACCCTATGCGCATATTGATTGCTGATGACCATGACCTTGTACGAGAGATGGTGGGAGAAGTGCTTGAACGCGAGGCCCAGTATCTTGTCGAGCATGCTTCAAGCATTGATGAAGCGCTGGGTGTATTGGCAAAATCCGACCCGTTCGACCTGATCCTGCTCGACTATCAGATGCCGGGAATGAATGAGCTCGCCGGCCTCGCGGCAGTTCTTCGTATCGTGCCTGGGACACCGGTGGCGCTCATCTCCGGAGTGGCGAACAGGACCATTGCCCAGAAAGCACTTGATGCCGGCGCCAAGGGTTTTGTCCCCAAAACAATGAAAGCCCGCTCCCTTGTCAACGCCGTCCGCTTCATGCTGGCCGGCGAAACGTTCCTGCCTGCCGACTTCATGACCGCATCGGACGAAGTGTCGGATACAGCCAAGGCGCTCGGGCTGACAAAGCGCGAACTCGAAGTACTCGGTGGACTTTGCGACGGCCTGTCCAACAAGGAAATCGGCATTCGGCTCGACCTTCAGGAGGTCACCGTGAAGCTGCATGTCAAAACTCTGACCCGAAAGCTTGATGCCAAGAACCGCACCCACGCAGCGATGCTGGCTCGAGACATGTCGCTTCTCGACAGCTGATCCGGGCCGCCTCCTTTCGGCAAAGACTTAAATGCCGCTGCAAAAGACGTAACGTCTATCCGAAAGACTAGCTCTTCGCGCTCCAATGTTTTCGACGGATGCACAAAAGATTTTTGCCTAGTCTTGCTGGCTGCAAATTAGACCTTTGCGCGCTGCCATTTCTTCTCTGAACCAGCTTTAACACTCTCATCGAGATCGCGGAACGGCTTCCAGCCTGCTTCCGGCAACGATGAGGGAAACAAAATGTTACAGTCCAAAGCGACAGCCCGCCCGGCAGGCGATACGGGCCACGCCACAGCGCCACACCGGGCAGCCAGGCTGAGCCGTCTTGCCACGCCGCTGATGGTGGCTGCGGCCCTCGCGCCGGCTCTGTCCGGGTGCCAGACCGCCTATTCGGCATCGACCCATGTGACACCACTTCACGGCGCTCCGGTTCATACAAACAACACGCCTTACACTGCCTGCCTGACACAGATGGCCCTGACCAAGACCAAGAAAAAGCCATCGCTGACGGTCGGCCAGATCAGCGACAAGACCGGCCAGAAGGACTACGCCAAATACCAGGACAGCTCGGAACTGACGCAAGGTGTCTCCGAGATGGTGATCAGTGCCTTCTTCAAGACACGCCAGGTCACCCTGACCGAGCGGCTCGACATTCGCATTCCCCTGGCTGAGCAGCAGCTGGTCCAGTCAAAGGCGATTTCCCGGCGTGTCAGCCGAATGAACGTTGTTCCGGCCAATTTTGTCGTGCTCGGAGCGCTGACGGAACTCAATTACAATATCTCGAGCGGCGGTGCCCGTCTCTTCGTCGCCGGCTCCGGTGCCGGCGTCAGAAAAGCCGTCATCAATGTCGGCCTGGATCTTCGGCTCGTTGATGTCCGAAGCTTCCGCACACTTTATGTCACCAGCCTTCAGAAGCAGGTCATCGGCTACGAAGTCGAAACCGGAATCTATCGCTTCTTTGGCGACCAACTCATCGAATTCGACGCCGGCGCAGTCAAAAACGAGCCTCTGCAGCTTGGCGTTCGATCGGTGGTGGAACTGGCAACCTACCAGATCCTCACCGAAGGCCTCGGTTTTCCAGCAGTCAAGGACAAGCACTGCGAACCGGGGATGGACACCCACACAACGGCTCAAACCACGGAGAAGAAAAATGAAGCGTGATCTTTACAAAACACTGGCCGCCGGCTGCGGCGCAATCGCCATCGTGGCAACAATGGGCACGACCGCCCAGGCCTTTGATGAAGTCAACTGGGTCTGGAATGCAGATGTCGTTACCACTGTCGAAACGTCGACGACGGTGACCACAGAACTGGAACCGACCGGCTTGAACCAGGCAGAAAACGAACAGGAAATGCGTGGCAGCATTTCCTCCGGCAGCACCATTGATGAATTCGGTTCGCTGCCCGATCTGGCGGTGCTCGACCCGGTGGTTCCATCGGACACGACGATGATCGAGAGCGACGCGCAGTCGATGGGCAACAGCGCCAGCATCAACTCGGCAGTTCAGATCAACTATGACTCCAATCAGATCTTCGCCGGTCTGGATCCCGATACCGCTGGTGCCATCAGCGCCGATTCTTCGGTCGCGAATATCACCAATGCCATGGTTGATACTTCGGCGATGTCAGTCGCAAATAGCCTGACCGTCAATCTGGATTATGCAACCACCAACGATGCGGTTGCCATCGGCAACAACGTCCAGTCGACACTCGCGGATGTGTCGGCGACCTCGTCGGCCGAGACGATCAGCATCACCGGACTTTCCTTGCTCAGCGGCAGCGAAAATCAGTCGGTCACGTCAGCAGCCACCGCAGTTGGCAACAACTTCAGTGTAAATGTCCAGCAGGCTGAAGCACCGGCGGTAGACCCGGTAGCGCCGATTCTGCCCTGACGCCATACCGGTCCGGGCGCCTCCGGACCGGTTGAGAGGCGGGGTTGTCTCGATCGCCCCCAAAGCCCCGCCTCTCCTCTCATCAATGCAACCGAAACGCGGTCGAAACCCGGGTGAACCAATCGAGGACGAAACGATGCAACTTTCCAGCCACCTGAACTCAAAGAAGGTCTTCTGGATTTCCGCGACCGCCGTGCTGGTGCTCGGTTGCCTGACGTTCGGTGCCGTTGCCGGAGGCCGTGAATCCTTGCGCGGGCCGCACCCATGGGATTTTCCCGACCGCAACCGGGAAACAGCATTTGCGTATCAATATGCCCGCGACAACCGCGCTGCGAACAACGGCACCGGTGCAGCAGCTATCGCCGGAGCGCTCGGCGGCACCGTTATCATCAACAACTCCACCACCGCGGTTGGCAACTGGCAGCAGATCGAGATGACGCTGGGAGACGGAGCTGAGGGCCTGATAATGACGGAGAACCACCAGGACAATTCTGGTGCCGCGACAGCAAGCACAAGCATATTTGCCAATGCATTCGAGGCTGCTGACTGGACCGGCGATGGCCATGCTCACACCCGGGGCGATCATGACGACCGCCGTTCGGCAGCAAGCTCTGATGGCGAAACGGATGGGACTGGTTTCTTTGAACGCGATCAGGAGACGAGCTCACAGCCGTCAGGGGGAGGTCACACAACCGCCACCTGCAGCGCCAGTTGCGACGCGTTTGGTAAAAACTCAAGCCCAGACATCGGAGGGTGATACTGATGTCAGGATCAGTCAAGCCTGCACAATTTTCCGGCCCGCGCTCCCTCGCGACCATTCCTGACCGGTCAGTTATCGAAGATTTCATTCGCGAGTCTGCAGCATCCGACAGAGAAGCGAACGGTAACGTCGCGGTCCTGATCGTGGATTTCGCAAAGGTTCGTCTGGCACTTGATGTCTTCGGTGCCAATTGTGAAGGCGAGCTGATGCTCGCTTGTGCCCGAAGAGCATATAGCGTCCTTGCCAATCAGGCAGCAAGCGACCCAATCAGCGCGGAAGTTGACTCAGCGCTGTTGAATTCGTCTCTCCTGTTGGGAAGGGGGCGTCGTGGTGAACTCGTCATCGTGTTCTCGGGCATAAGCGATCCGCAGTTCCTCCAAAGAATTGCGCGAAAGGTGATTGCAGCATTCGCCGACCCCCTGCCACTGCAGGATCAGGTCCTGCTCAAACTCGAAGCCAGCGTCGGTATCGCGGTGATGGGGCCGGCGACAGAGTATGCAAACCGGCTGCTTTCCAGTGCGCGCCTGGCTGTTCGCACGGCCGACCAACGCGGTCCGGGGCACTATGCCTTTTATCAAACGCAACAGCGCTTGAGAGCCAGCGAACGGCTTTGTCTGGAAGCAAACCTGCCGGGAGTGATGGCACGCGGTGACCTGCATCTGCATTACCAGCCGAAGATCGATCTCATGTCGGGCAAGGTTGTTGGTGTGGAAGCTCTGGCCCGGGCTCGCGACGAGCAGGGTCATTTCGTCAACCCGCAAAGCTTTATCGAGGCCGCCGAAAAGTGCGGCATGATCGAGGATATTGGCCGGGCAGTGCTGCAGATGGCGATCAGTCAATGCAGGCAGTGGCTTGACCTCGGATTCGAAGTCCCCGTTGCCATAAACGCCTCCGCGCTCCAGTTCGCAAGGCCGGGGTTTTCCCGCGATGTTCTCAACCGGATAGATACGCTTGGATTGCCTCCACACCTCATCGAAATCGAATTGACAGAAACCGCTGCAACCGGCAATGCCGAGGCAACACGCCGCCGGATTGCCATTCTCAGGGGGGCCGGCGTCAAGGTGGCCATTGATGACTTCGGCACCGGATATGCCAATGTCGCCCAGTTCGCCCAGTTCGATTTTGACACGTTGAAATTTGACCGGTCTCTCATCGAGATGATCGGGAAGGGAGCGCGGAACGAGGCGCTGCTGGCCGGCCTGTTGGCAATGGCGGAAACCGTGGGGCACCAGGTGGTAGCCGAAGGGGTTGAGACAGCTGAACAGAAAGATTTTCTCATCGAACACGGCTGTCCGGTCGCTCAGGGATACCTGTTCGCGAAACCGATGTCTCCGGCAGACTGCACCGCCTGGATTGAAGCCAGGGGAGACGTGTAGCGGTCAGAGTTTCAGACTTACACCATACGGTTCATCGGAAGTTCCGTGGCCTGTTCTGGGCGATGGTGATCGCCGCCTTGGTGATTACCGCAGCTTAACTCTATGTCCTGATCCGCGACCGCTCGATGTCGATGCGAAAGTTCCTGCTGGCGCAGCTTTCAATGCCATGCGGTGCAATCGCGGCCGTGCTGTTCGTGCAGCGGATGACCAATTCCGGCTTCAGTGACATCGGCGGCCCCATCGACCTGATCGCGCTCCTGGGCGTCGCATTCCTCGGCGCAGTCGGCACTGCTGTATTGGTCCATACGCTGCAATCGCTCATACGATCGCGTTCGCATTAGCCGAATTGCGCGTCCCAAGGGCCAACACAAGCCCAGAGTTCCTATGCGACTTGAACGAACCATGAGGCTCGGCACCTAACGCCGTGATTCACACCATTCATTGATTTTGTTGAGTGAATAGTGGTGCCCGGAGGCGGATTTGAACCACCGACACGCGGATTTTCAATCCGCTGCTCTACCAACTGAGCTATCCGGGCATCCGGTCCGAGAGCCTAGAGGGCGGGACCAGAAGCTTGCCGGTGAAGGACTTTTCCAACACCGAAAGCGAGCGCGTTATACCATCTTGAAAGGCACTGTCCAGCACCCTTTTTGCTGTTTTTTCGGTTCGGTGAAAAAACAGCGGACAAGCCTAGCCGCGGTCGTCGAAATCCTCGTCCTGATTGTCCTCTACTTCGGTGACCGGAATGGCATAGCCGCCAACCAGCCAGCGATTGAGATCAATCGAACGGCAGCGTTCCGAGCAGAAAGGATAACTGTCGCGCGCCGAGGAGCGGCCGCATTCGGGACACGGCTGCGCCTTGCGCAAAGGGGTCACCTTACCGTCATTCATTGAATCAGCCCTCAAGCCACTTGTAATGAACATCATAACCTTCACCGGTCAGCAGGCTGACCGTCTCGTAGAGCGGCAGGCCGACGACATTGGTGTAGGAGCCGACGAGCTTGACGACGAAGGTTCCGGCCAGGCCCTGGATGGCGTAGCCACCGGCCTTGCCGCGCCATTCACCCGATGCAAGGTAGCTCTCGATCTCGACATTGGACAGGCGCTTGAAGCGGACCCGGGTCTCGACGATCTTCTGGCGGATGGTGTGATCTGGCGTGACCAGGCAGATGCCGGTGAAGACACGGTGGTTGCGGCCCGAGAGCAGGTAGAGCGCGTTGGATGCCTCATCAATCTGCTCCGCCTTGGGCAGAATGCGGCGTCCCACGGACACCACCGTGTCGGCGGCCAGAATATGGGCGCCCTTCCAGGACGGATCATTCCGCGTTTCCGACAGCGCCGCTTCCGCCTTCTCTCGCGACAGCCGTCGAGCGAGCGAGCGCGGATGCTCGGAGCGTTGCGGCGTCTCGTCGAGATCCATTGGCATCAGCCGGTCAGGGGCAATGCCGGCCTGATCGAGCAGCTCAAGCCTGCGCGGGGAACCGGAAGCGAGAATCAGTTTTTGCGAGCGTGCCATGCGGCGTCACACCCGACGCTTACTTGAAGCGATAGGTGATGCGGCCCTTGGTCAGGTCGTAGGGTGTCATCTCGACCAGCACCTTGTCGCCGGCAAGCACGCGGATGCGGTTCTTGCGCATGCGGCCCGCGGTGTGCGCGATGATCTCATGCTCGTTTTCGAGCTTCACCCGGAACGTTGCATTCGGCAGCAATTCGGTGACCACGCCAGGAAATTCTAGAACTTCTTCTTTCGCCATTCAGTGTCTGTCTTTCTCTTACAAAAAGGCGGCGCATGATGCGCAGGCCTGAAATTTGGCCGGAACCTACACAAAGACGAGCGCTTTGTGAACCGAATTGATTCACAGGGCCGAAGGCGCCCGGGACCAGCCCCTGCCCGAGCTGATGCGCTGTTTGAGCATGTCGCGCACCTCCCGATAGGCATCGAGAATGCGTTCGCGGGTTCCCGTCGCCACCGTCGGATCCGGCGTTGGCCAGTAGATCACCTCAACGGCATTGCCGCGGGTTAGTTCCAGCGCCCGGTGATGAGCCTCCGGCGCCAGGGTGACAATGACGTCAAAATAATCGTCCTCGAGTTCATCGAGAGTCTGCGGCTGCCGGTCCCCCAGATCAAGCCCGATCTCGCTCAGAACCACATCGACGAAGGGATCGCGCTCGCCAGGACGCACACCGGCAGAAGCAACATAGGTGCCCTGCGGCAGCACCGATCGGGCAATGGCCTCGGCCATCGGCGAGCGGATCGCGTTCATGCCGCAGACAAACAGCACCGAACCGGGCGTGGCATCGGCGGGCTTTGGTTCGATATCGTCCGCCATGGCGGGCTCTATCCGCGCCAGTGCAGCACGCAGACCAGCGTGAACAGCCGCCTGGCGGTGTCAAAATCCATCTTGATCTTGCCGTCCAGCCGGTCCATCAGCGTCTGCGAGCCTTCATTGTGTATCCCGCGCCGGCCCATGTCGATCGCCTCGATCTGGCTCGGCGTCGAAGAGCGGATCGCCTCGTAATAGCTTTCGCAGATCATGAAGTAGTCCTTGACGATGCGCCGAAACGGCGTCAGCGACAGGATATGCGTGGTGATCGGATCGTCGGTCTGGGTGGCGATGGAGAACACCAATTTGGATTCGATCAGCGAGAGCTTGAGCTTGTAAGGGCCCTTGTCGTGTCCCACCGGCTCGAAACTGTTTTCCTCGATCAGGTCAAAAATGGCGACGGCGCGCTCATGCTCGACATCAGGGGTTGCGCGGCCGATGGTTTCATCGAGCACAACATCACAGAGCCGTTGAGTGTCCGCCGCTGTCATTTGTGTTACCGGCCCCCATCCGGCCCTTCGCCACGCTGGTTCATCCTGATCGAGACCGAGCGCGCATGGGCATCAAGCCCCTCGGCCTGCGCCAATGTTATGGCAGCAGGGCCGAGCGACTGCAACTGCTCAGAACCAAGCTTGAGAACCGAGGTGCGCTTGACATAATCGAGAACCGAAAGCCCCGAGGAGAACCGTGCCGAGCGCGCTGTCGGCAAGACGTGGTTGGAGCCGCCGACATAGTCGCCGATGACTTCGGGCGTGTGACGGCCAATGAAAATCGCGCCGGCATTGCGGACCTTGGCGGCGAGCGCCTCGGCGTCATCGGTGGCGATCTCGAGATGCTCGGCGGCAATGCGGTTGGCCAGCGGCAGCGCCGCTTCCCAGTCAGGCACAAGAATGACGGCGCCGAAATCGGCCCAGCTCTTGCGCGCCGTGTCGCTGCGGCCAAGCGTCGACAATTGCCGCTCCACCGCTTCGATCACCGCCTCTCCGAAAGCCTCGTCGCGGGTGATTAGGATCGATTGCGCGCCGACATCGTGTTCGGCCTGGGCCAGCAGGTCGGCCGCAATCCAGTCGGGATTGTTGTCGGGGTCGGCCATCACCAGCACTTCGGACGGGCCTGCGATCATGTCGATGCCGACGGTGCCGAAGACCTGGCGCTTGGCGGCGGCCACCCAGGCATTGCCGGGGCCCATGATCTTGGCCACCGGACGGATGGTTTCGGTGCCATAGGCAAGGGCTGCGATCGCCTGGGCGCCGCCGATCCGGTAAATCTCGCTGACGCCGGCAATGCGGGCTGCGGCCAGCACCACCGGATTGAGCACGCCGTCTCGCGCCGGCACCACCATGACGATGCGCTCGACACCCGCCACCTTGGCGGGCACCGCGTTCATCAGCACCGAACTTGGATAGCTCGCCGTGCCGCCGGGAACATAAAGCCCGACGGCTTCGATCGCGGTCCAGCGCGAGCCGAGCTCCACGCCCAGCGCGTCGACATAGTGATCGTCCTTCGGCATCTGCCGGCTGTGGTGACTGAAAATCCGGTCATGGGCGAATTCGAGGGCGGATATGATCTCGGGATCGGCAGCCTGGTAGGCCGCCTCGATCTCGTCAGCGGTTACGGCGAGGCCGAGCGCACGGGTGTCGATCCGGTCAAAGCGCTGGCTGTAGTCGTGCAGGGCCTCGTCGCCGCGGGCGCGGATCTCGGCAATGATGGTCCGGACATCGGCCTCGACATCCACCGAAACCTCACGTTTGGTGGTCAGAAACGCAGCGAACCGGCTTTCAAAATCCGCCTGCCGGTAATCAAGCCTCAGTACCAATGCCCTGCCCCCATATCATGTCTTTCAGATCAGCCGCCCAGCGGATGGCGCGGCTTGAATTTGGTTTCCCAGCCGCCGCCAACATCGGCAAGCTGTACTTCTATGCAGGCGACATCCAGATGGATCACCGCGCCACCGGACAAAACCAGTTCAACCGTGCCGGCAGGCGCCTCCTCACCGGGGAGAAAACGCAAGGCCAGCAGCGAGTGCACAGCGTCGGTATCCTTCAGATCGACACCGCGCGACCGGACCGCGCGAACCTGTTTCACCGCGAGCAGCGCCCGACGACGCTCGAAGGTCTTCTTGCTCTCGCCTTCTTCCCAGACAAAGCGGTTGGCCTCAAGCGTAAAGGCGCCATCCTTGCCCAGAAAGGCGGTGTCGCCGGTCTTGAAGACGGCATCCTGCAGGCAGGCGGAAATCACGGCCAGGTCAGCATCGTCAAGCGCTATCAGTTTCAGACTGTCCATAAGATCCTCGAGATACTTTCATTCAGGGCCTCACCCGCCGCAAGGCGAGTGCTGCACTGCAAGGTAGGTGCGACCAGGGCAAAGCGCAATGCGCAGAAGGTGGTGGATGCCAGACCGGTCCTGCCGCCGTTCCGGCTTACCCACTGATGCGTTCGACGACGGCACCGCAGTTGGTGAGCTTCTCTTCCAGCCGCTCAAAGCCACGATCGAGATGGTAGACCCGGTTGACCACGGTCTCGCCTTCTGCGGCAAGGCCTGCAATCACCAGCGACACCGAGGCGCGAAGATCCGTCGCCATCACCGGCGCGCCGCGCAGCACCGGCACACCGGTGACCGTCGCGGTCTGGCCCGAGAGCGAGATCTTGGCGCCGAGACGGGCCAGTTCCTGAACATGCATGAAGCGGTTTTCGAAGATCGTCTCGGTAATGTGCGAGATGCCGTTGGCGCGGGTCATCAACCCCATGAACTGCGCCTGCAGGTCTGTCGGGAAGCCCGGGAACGGATCCGTGGTGACGTCAACCGGCAGAATATCGCCGCCATTGCGGCGAATGCGGATGCCGCCGGCTTCGGGCGTGACCTCGGTGCCCGAACGGCGCAGCGCCAGCAGCGCACTCTCCAGCAGTGCTTCGGAGGTGTTTTCGAGCAGCACGTCGCCGCCAGTCATGGCAACGGCCATGGCGTAGGTTCCGGTCTCGATGCGGTCGGGCAGAACCCGGTGGCGGGCGCCCGACAGCGAGGCAACACCGTCAATGGTGATGGTCGCAGTGCCGGCGCCGGAAATCTTCGCGCCCATGGCAATGAGACAGTTGGCCAGATCGACCACTTCGGGCTCGCGCGCGGCGTTCTCGATCACGGTCTGGCCCTTGGCCAGGGTCGCCGCCATCAACATCACGTGGGTGGCGCCGACGGAGACTTTCGGGAACACGTAGCGTCCGCCGATCAGGCCCTTGGGAGCACGGGCATCGACATAGCCGTTTTCGATCTCGATCTCGGCGCCGAGATGCCGCAGCCCGTCGATGAACAGGTCGACCGGGCGCGTGCCGATGGCACACCCACCGGGCAGCGACACCTTGGCTTCGCCCATGCGGGCCAGAAGCGGGCCGATGACCCAGAAGCTGGCGCGCATCTTGGAGACAAGCTCATAGGGCGCAGTGGTGTCGACAATGGTGCGGGCGGTAAAATGCACGGTGCGGGCATAGGCGGTATCTTGGCGCTCGCGGCGGCCGACCACGGCGATATCGACGCCGTGATTGCCCAGGATGCGCTGCAACTGCTCGACATCGGCGAGATGCGGGAGGTTTTCCAGCGTCAGCGTATCATCTGTCAGCAGCGAGGCGATCATCAGCGGCAAGGCCGCATTCTTCGCGCCGGAAATCGGAATGACGCCATTGAGCGGATTCCCGCCAACGATCCTGATGCGATCCATGCTGTCCTCTTGAGGTTTCGGGTTGCGCCGGTGCCCCGGCGGCGAAGCCCTGAAAAATATCTGGTGCGCTGTTTAGACCATCAACGGGAATGCGGCAACACAAGGACCGGCTTCGCGGTTAATCGGCGTCGCCGGCTTCCCGGGCTCCCCCGCGGCCGGTGGATGCGGGCAGTCCTTCGGTTTCGTCGGCCTGGCCTTCGCGGCGGGCGCGGACCTGGGCCTTGCGGCGCTGCAGATTGGCACGCAACTGTGCGGCGCTGCGCTCGGCGCGCTTTGCGGCCTGGCGCTCGACTTCGGCCTTGCGTTGCGTGGCCCCGGTTTCTGGATCGGTCTTGTCGGTCATGATGCGCATTCGATAGCGCAAAAGCGTGCGCGGGTGAAGATCTTGTGATCGACTCGCGCTTCGGGGGCCGACTCGCGCTTCGGGACTGACTCGCGCTTCGAACTCCCGGTCCAGCCGACGGCGGCTGATTTACGTAAAACGTGATGTGGATTCGATCACAAACTGATGCGAAAGCGAGGCCTTGCCCGGCCCGGATCGCGCGCGACGCGCCGATTTGAACGGTTCCCACCCGGCCATTTCCAAGCTTTTTGAAACTTGTCGCACCAATCGCCCGTTTGCGCTTGCACTCCTGTCCAAGCTGTGGCAATAGCGGGCCGCTTCAGTCGTTTACAGCCTCTCGATCTGATCGGGAACGCGACAGGGACAGCGGCTGACGGAGACAATCTCCCGTCTGATCGCCAACGAGAACTGAAGCAAAGGGCTGCCGTAGCTCAGGGGTAGAGCACTCCCTTGGTAAGGGAGAGGTCGAGAGTTCGAATCTCTCCGGCAGCACCAGATTTTTTCCATCGCAAACTATCTGGCGCTGCCTTTGCCTGGCCTCCGGTCAGGCTCGTCCTGCCGCCACATGCGGGCATCGTCATGTCCATGAGTGCACAGGCTTAATCATGCCCGCGGTCTGACCGCAGCCATGATCTTCTTTCCTTTTCGTTGTCTTCTTGCCCTCAGGCGCGCCGCATCGCGGCCTGGCCTCAGCCTTCCGCGAGCTTGTCCAGCACCGTTTCCAGCTTGGCCACCGTGCCGTCGACATCGCCGAGCTTGTCAAGGCCGAAGAGGCCGATGCGGAAGGTGCGGAAATCGGCGGGTTCATCGCACATCAGCGGAACGCCGGCGGCAATCTGCATGCCCTCGCCCGCAAATTTCCTGCCGTTCTGGAACTCGGGATCGCGGGTGTAGCTGACGACAACGCCGGGCGCTTCGAAACCATCGGCTGCGACCGACCTGAAGCCGTTGGCAGCCAGCAGAGCGCGAACCTTGCGGCCAAGTTCCCACTGCATCTTGCGGGCATTTTCGAAGCCGAAGTCGCGGGTTTCGATCATCCGGTCGCGCAGCACCACCAGCGCATCGGTGGGCATGGTCGCGTGATAGGCATGGCCGCCGGCGACATAGGCCTGCATGATGTCGTGCCATTTGCGCAGATCGACCGCGAAGCTCGAGCTGGTGGTCTCGCCGAGCCGCTCGAGCGCCCGCTCACCAAGCATGACGAGACCGGCCGCCGGCGAGGCGCTCCAGCCTTTCTGCGGTGCGGAGATGAGAACGTCGACGCCGGTCTTCTTCATGTCGACCCAGATGCAGCCCGAGGCGATGCAATCGAGCACGAACAGGGCGCCGACATCGTGGGCGGCGTCGGCTATGGCCTTGATGTAATCGTCAGGCAGAATGACGCCCGAGGAAGTTTCGACATGCGGCGCGAACACGACGCCAGGCCGTTCCTCGCGAATTTTTGCGGTGACCAGCTCGACCGGCTGCGGCGCAAAAGCCGAAGTGGTTTCGTTGCCGACCTGCCCGGCCTTGATGACGGTGGTTTCCGAAGGAATGCTGCCCATGTCGAAGATCTGGGTCCAGCGGTAGGAAAACCAGCCATTGCGGATGACCATCACCTTCTGGTCGGTGGCAAACTGGCGGGCAACGGCCTCCATGCCGAAGGTTCCGCCGCCCGGCACGACCACCGCTGCCTCGGCCTGATAGACATCGCGCAGCATGGCATAGAGGTCGGTCATGACGCCCTGGAACGTCTTGGACATGTGGTTCAGCGAGCGGTCGGTGAAGACCACCGAAAACTCCATCAGGCCATCGGGATCCACGGGCGACGTCATCATGTTCATGTCCTGCACTCCTGTTTCGCTCTGCCTGTCCGTGGACGGGGCTTGATCCCGCTATAGGCCGGATTGTTGAAACAATGAAGGCATCCGAACCCATTAAAGCTTCCTACGGCCAATTGGAGGCAGGCGCCGGGGCACGATGTTGAGGAGATTTACCCGGCCCCCCGGTTTCTCAAACCCGGAACGGAAGCTACAAGGAGGGCAAAGGGAGAGACCGCCATGAGCTATGCCTGCTTCACCGTCGAGATTGCCGACCATATCGCCCATATCCGTTTCAACCGGCCGGACAAGGCCAATTCGATGACGCCGGAGTTCTGGGCCGAGCTTCCGCAGGCGGTGGACAGGATCTCCAATGACGGAGAGGCGCGGGTGATCGTGATCTCGTCCGAGGGCAAGCACTTTACCGCCGGCATGGATATCTCGGTGTTCATGAGTGGCGGGCTTGATGGCGATGCGGCCAATGCGCATGTCTCGGCGGAGGCCTTTCGCTACAAGATCAAGGCGCTGCAGGAGACATTCTCCGCGCTTGAACGGGCGCGTCAGCCGGTGCTGGCCGCGATCCAGGGTGGCGCGATCGGCGCCGGTGTCGACCTCGCCACCGCCTGCGACTGCCGGTATGCATCGACCGACGCCTTCTTCGCAGTGCAGGAAACGGCCATCGGCATGACCGCGGATGTGGGAACCTTCCCGCGGCTGGTGAAACTGATCCCGGAAGGCTGGGCGCGGCAAATGGCCTATACGGGCGAGCAGCTTCCGGCGGAAAAGGCGATGCAGATCGGCCTGGTCAACGAGGTGTTCGAGACGCCCGAAGCGCTGCTTAAAGGGGTGATGGCAATCGCGCGCAAAATTGCCGCCCACTCGCCGCTTGCGGTCACCGGCTGCAAGGCGATGGCCAATTATTCCCGCGATCACTCGACCGCCGATACGCTGGACTACATTTCGGTGTGGAACGCGGCGATGCTGCGCCCCGATGACATCAAGGAAGCCTATATCGCCAAGGGCGAAAAGCGCGCGCCGGTGTTTGACGGCCTCAAGCCGGTCTCGAAATAGCGATCAATCCGGCGACTGGCCTCAGCGGTTGTATCTGCGGCGCGCCAGGACCGGTGCGAAGGCCAGCGCGTTGCCGACGACCTCCTCCATGTCGTCATGCGGCGGTGTCCAGTCGAGCACGATGCGGCGGGGTGTCTGCTCTGTCTCGTCGATGACATGGTTGCTGCGTGCAAGGGCAGCTTCCCAGGCCAGCGCGCTGCCGACAATCTCGTCGATATCGTCATGCTGCGGCTTCCAGCCGAGCACCGTGCGGGCACGGGTGGAATCGGCCACCGAGGTGATGATGTCGCCTTCGCGCCGAGCACCGAGCCGAATGTCGAAATCGCGACCGCTCAGGCGCCGGACCGAATCGAGCACTTCCCGGACGCTGTAGCCGCGGCCGTAGCCGCAATTGGCGCTCAGGCTGTCGCCGCCTGAGCGCAGATAGGTCAGCGCATCGAGATGGGCCGCGACCAGATCGGTCACGTGGATGAAATCGCGGATGCAGGTGCCGTCACGGGTCGGGTAATCGGTGCCAAAGACCTCGATGCCGTCCCGCTTGCCCATGGCCGCTTCCGTCGCCACCTTGATCAGGTTGATGGCGCCGCGGGTGGATTGTCCGGTCCGACCAAGCGGATCGGCACCCGAGACGTTGAAGTAGCGCAAGGCCGCATAACGGAAGTCGTGGGCCGCCGCCGCGTCGGCCAGCATCATCTCGGTCATCAGTTTCGAGCGGCCGTAGGGTGATTGCGGCACGGTGGGTGTTGTTTCCGCGACCGGGCCATCGCCTTCAGGGCTGCCATAGACTGCCGCGGTGGAGGAAAACACCAGCTTGCGAACCCCGGTTTCGATCGCGGCTTGGACCAGAGCCAAGGAATTGGCGGTGTTGTTCTGGTAATAGCCCAGCGGATCGGCGATCGAGTCCGGAACCGAGATCGAGCCTGCGAAATGAACGATCGCCTCGATACCGTGATCCCGGATGATTTCGGTGATGGCACCGGTATCGGCCACATCGGCAGGGATGAGTTTCGCCTCGGGCGCCACGGCCCAGTCGAAGCCGGTGGACAGGCGGTCGACCACGACCACGTCCTCACCGGCGTCGAGCAGTGCCCAGACCATGTGGCTGCCGATATACCCTGCTCCGCCTGTCACCAGAACCGTCATGCCAACCCCTTGATGGTGCTTCCACCACCGCAGGATGAACCTCAAGTTTCAAGAAACCGTGAATCGCGGCTGTTCCGGTCTGGAGCAGCTTGGGGCAGCCTCAGAGCGAGGAGATGTAATCCGCCAGCCGTCCTGCCGCTTCCTCGACATGGTCGAGACGGCGCAGGAAACAGGCGCGCAGGAACTCTGCGCCGCCGTTGCCGAACGCAGTGCCCGGCGCCAGGCCGACGCCTGCACGGTCGACAATGTCAATCGCCGCAGCCCGGGTGTCGGTGATGCCATCAATGCGGAAAAAGGCATAGAACGCGCCGTCTGGCTTCTGGGTGACAACCCGGTTGGTGCCGGTCAGCGCATCGCAGAACAGATCCCGTGCAGCGGTTGCCTTGGCAATCTGCTCGCCGACATATTGATCACCATGCTCAAGCGCTGCCAATGCACCCTTCTGCATGAACTGGGGCACGCCCGAGGTCTGGTACTGGACGCTGTTTTCCAGCACCTGGATGATCGAGGGCGGCGCCACGATCCAGCCGACCCGCCATCCGGTCATCGACCAGTTCTTGGAGAAGGTGTTAACGAATATGATCCGGTCGTCATCCTCCATGATGTCGAGAAAGGACGGTGCGCGCCCGCCTGCGTAGTAGAACTGGGTGTAGATCTCGTCGGCGATGATCCACAGGCCGTGCTTGCGCGCCAACTCGAGCACGGCGGCGAGATCCTCTGGCGTGGCGGTCCAGCCGGTCGGGTTGGAGGGAGAATTGAAGAAGATCGCACGGGTTTTCGGCGTGATCGCGGCAGCCAGGCGCTCGGGATCGAGACTCCACCGGCCATCGGCGTAATCCAGCGGTGCCGCCACCGAGATGCCGCCGGACATGCCAAGTGCGGCGGCAAAATTTGGCCAGGCTGGCGTCAGCTGGATCACCTCGTCGCCAGGATTGACGACGGCTTCAATGGCGATCTTGATCGCCTGCATGCCGGAACCGGTGACACAGAACGCATCGAGCGGGAGTTGCTTGCCGAACAGGCGGGCATGGTAATCCGCCAGAGCCTGCCGGAGTTCGGGGATGCCGCGCTGCCAGGTGTAGAAGGTTTCACCGGCCAGCAGCGCCTCGGCCGCGGGCCGGGCAATGAAATCCGGGGTTTTCTCGTCGCCCTCACCGGCCCAGAGCGGAATCAGACCGGGCTTCAGGCGGCCGTGGTTGACCACGGCGACGATGCCGCTTTCAGGGGCCTGGATGGCGCGGCGGCTGAGGCTTTCGAACTGGTTCATGGCAAACTCCGTTTGCCTCTCTTAGCGGGTTACGCAGGCCATCGCATCCATTCAGAGCTTATCAACCCATCGATTTTGCTGATGCAAGGGAAGCCCTGACAGCAAAAGGCCCCGGTACGAATACCAGGGCCGGGTTCAAGTCCATCATCTCAAGCCTGCCTTGCCGCGGCGAGCAGCGTGGACCGAAATTTACTTCTTGAGCAGGTCGCGGATCTCGCTGAGCAGCGCGATGTCTGCCGGCGGGGCAGCAGGCTTGGCCGGGGCAACTTCTTCTTGCTTGCGCAAGGAATTGACGGCCCTGACCATCAGGAAAATGATCCAGGCCAGGATCAGAAAGTTGATCAGCACGGTCAGGAAATTGCCGTAAGCGAGCACAGCGCCCTGCTCCCTGGCAGCTTCCAGTGTCGTCGCCGTCACGCCGTCGGCAAGCGGGATGAAGAAATTGGAAAAATCAATTCCGCCAAAGATCGCGCCCACGATCGGCATGATGATATCATCGACCAGCGATGAAACAATAAGACCAAATGCACCGCCGATGATCACACCGACAGCAAGATCCATCACGTTGCCCTTGGCGATGAACGCCTTGAACTCATTCAACATGTCAATTCTCTCCGTTGGTCGCGGATGTCCCTCTCACATGAACCGCAAGGCCCGCGCGCCCCGTCAACCGGTTTAGGTATTACTAACACAGTTACGCGCGTAAAAAACTGGTAAAATTCCGGAATACACGGTTCATTGAGCTAGCGGTTGCTCAACCAAAGGCTGCCTTGTTTGGCATTTTTTTGGGCTTATGCTTGCGCTCCGGAGGTATGGGAAGGAGACAGATCATGATGCCCGGCTGGCTGGTTTTCGGATCGGCTCTTTTCTATCTGCTGATGCTGTTTGCCATCGCCACCTATGGCGACCGGTCGGCGCGTCAGCATCGCAAGCGGACAGCCGGCCGTCCGATCATCTATTCGCTCAGCCTGGCGATCTATTGCACCTCCTGGACTTACTTCGGCGGTGTCGGCCTGGCTGCCTCGCGCGGGCTCGAATTCACCGCGATCTATATCGGCCCGATCCTGATGTTCACGCTGGGGATGCCAATCCTCAAACGCATCGTCACCCTGGCCAAGGCCGAAAAGCTTACCTCGATTGCCGACTTCATGGCTGCGCGCTACGGCAAGAACCCGCTGGTGGCAGCCCTGGTCGCACTGATCGCCGTGATCGGCACGATCCCCTACATCGCGCTGCAGCTCAAGGCGGTGTCCTCATCGGTCGCGGTGATGGTCGATGTCGAGCAGTTGAACCGGGTGACGGAAACCTTCTTCCTGTCCGACATTTCCTTCTTCGTGACGCTGGTGCTTGCGGCTTTCGCGGCCATCTTCGGCACCCGGCATACCGATGCGACCGAACACCAGGATGGCCTGATCCTGGCCATTGCGATGGAATCTCTGGTCAAGCTGCTGGCGTTCTCGCTGATCGGACTGACGGTGATGTTCGTGATGTTCGACGGCCCCTGGGACCTGTTGCAGGCCGCCACCTCGAATGCCGAGGTGATGACGGCAATGACGCATGAGACCCCGTTGCTGCGCTGGGTGCTTCTGATCGTGTTGTCGGCGTTCGCCATCATCCTGCTGCCGCGGCAGTTTCATGTTGCCGTGGTCGAGAACCGGACGCTGGGAGAGCTGCGCCTGGCGGGATGGCTGCTGCCGCTGTACCTGGTGGCGATCAACATCTTCGTGCTGCCGGTGGCTATAGCAGGCGTGCTGCAATTCGGCTCGGGCGGGTCGAGCGACCTTTTCGTGCTCGCCTTGCCAATGGCCAACGACATGCCCGCTGTCACCCTGCTCACCTTCATCGGCGGCTTTTCCGCGGCAACGGCGATGGTGATCGTGGCCTCGGTGGCGGTGGCCATCATGGTTTCCAACGACATCATTGTTCCGGTGGTGCTCAGACGGCGCAACCGCCGCGGCCAGAGCGGCGATTTTTCAGGCCTGATCCTGATCATCCGGCGCACCGCGATCATCGGCATCCTGCTGCTGGGTTTCGCCTATTACCGCGCAGCCGACATCAATGCCGGCCTGGCTTCCATCGGGCTTTTGTCGTTTGCAGCGATTGCGCAACTGGCGCCGGCCTTTTTCGGCGGACTGTTCTGGCGGCAGGCCAACGCGCGTGGCGCCATTGCCGGGCTCTCCAGTGGAATTGCGATCTGGGCCTATATTCTGATGGTGCCGAGCCTGGGTGGGCCGGACAACAGCCATGTGGCCGCGGCCATTCTCGATTTCATCATTCCCGGATCCTATGCCAGTACCGGTGCCGGGGCGGATCCGCTGTTCAACGCGGTGGTTCTGAGCCTGACGGTCAATTGCCTGTTCTACGCGATCGGCTCTCTGTCGCGCAGACCGAAATCCATCGAGCGGATACAGGCGGCAATGTTCATCCCCGAAAGCCAACGGCTGACCACATCGGGGCGCAGCTGGAAGACCAAGGTCACGGTCGGCGACCTGAAGCAGACCATCAGCCGTTATCTCGGACAGGAGCGGACCGACCGCTCTTTCCACTCGCACGAGCGCGCCATCGGCCGCTGGATCAACGAACAGGACCCGGCCGACATGGGCATGTTGCGCTTTGCAGAGCAATTGCTCGGCAGCGCCATCGGATCGGCCTCGGCCCGGCTGGTGTTGTCGCTGCTGTTCGAGCGCGCGGACGACATTCCCGGCGATACCGCTCGGCTGCTCGATGAGGCTTCCGAAGCGCTGCAATACAACCGCGACCTGTTGCAGACAGCGCTTGGCCAGATGAACCAGGGCATCACCGTGTTTGACAATTCCAACCGGCTGACGGTCTGGAACAAGCGCTTCCGCTCGCTTCTGGAACTGCCCGAACAGGTGGGCCAGGTCGGGTTCCCGCTCGAAAGCATCATTGCCATTCTGGTCGAGCGCGGAGATCTCAAGCCGGGCGAGGAACAGGAGGCGCTGGACCGTTTTCTCGAGATGGACAAGGCCTTCTCGCTGACGATCGGACCGGAAAAGCGGATCATCGAAATCCGCTCCAACCCGATGCCCGACAGCGGCATCGTGACCACCTATGCCGATATCACCGAACGCGTAGCAGCCGACATGGCACTCAAACAGGCCAACGAAACGCTCGAGCAGCGCGTCACCAAGCGGACCGCGGAACTGACCCGCGTCAACCGCGAGCTGGAGAAGGCACAACTGACCGCCGAAGAGGCCAATATCGGCAAGACGCGGTTCCTGGCTGCGGCCGGCCACGACATCTTGCAGCCGCTCAACGCGGCGCGGCTCTATTCCTCCACGCTGGTCGAGCGGCTGGGCAATTCCCCAGATCAGAAATTGGTGCAGAACATCGATTCCTCGCTGGAATCGGTGGAAGCGATCCTCGGGGCGGTGCTGGACATCTCGAGGCTCGACACCGGGGCGATGAAACCGCAACTGGCGAGTTTTCCGCTCAATGACCTGTTGCAACGGGTGGTGACGGATTTTGCCCCGGTGGCGCGGGAGAAGAACCTCAAGTTCACGGTGATGCCGACCAGCGTACATGTGCGCTCCGACCCCAATTTGCTGCGCCGGCTGATCCAGAACCTGGTGTCCAACGCCATCAAGTACACGCGGGAAGGCCGGGTTCTGGTTGGTGTCCGGCGCCGCGGCGACAAGGTCCTGATCCAGGTGATCGACACCGGAATCGGGATCCCTTCAACCAAGTTCCGCACCGTCTTCCGGGAGTTTGCCCGGCTTGAGGAAGGTGCACGGACTGCTTCTGGACTGGGGCTGGGCCTTTCGATCGTCGACCGGATCGCACGGGTTCTCAAGCACTCGGTCGACATTGCCTCGCTCTCGGGCAAGGGCACCGAGTTCCGGGTGGAGTTGCCGATCGAGACCAATATATCGCGCATCCAGGCTCAGCCGAAGCGCAAGTCAGCGGATGCAGCCAACACCAATCTGAAGGGCCTGAGGGTCCTGTGCATCGACAATGAGCCGAAGATCCTCGAAGGCATGACGCTCTTGTTGAGCGGCTGGGGATGCACGGTTCTGGCCGCAGACTCGCAGAGCGGAAGTTTGCAGATTGCGGAGACCGAGGACGCGCCGGACGTGATCTTTGCGGATTTTCATCTCGATGACGGCACCGGCATCGAGACAATCGTGGCGCTGCGCAAACTTTGGAAGATGGATATCCCCGGCCTGCTGGTGACCGCCGACCGCACGCCCGAGGTCCGCGGCATGGCGGAGGCTGAACGCATTGCGGTTCAAAACAAGCCGATCAAGCCTGCGGCCCTGCGAGCTTTTCTCAACCAGGTCACATTTACCAGGCGAACCGCAGCGGAGTAGCGTTGGCGCTCTCAGTCGTCCTGGTTCAATACTTCCGCGCCAATCTTGGAGAGCTGGATGACGGCCTGGGTGCGGCTGTCGACACCAAGTTTTTGCAGCACCGCCGAAACATGCGCCTTGATGGTGGCTTCGGAAACGCCGAGCTCATAGGCGATCTGCTTGTTGAGCAAGCCTTCGGCCAGCATGCCAAGCACGCGTCCCTGCTGCGGGGTCAGCGTCTTGATGCGGGTGATCAGGCCCGCAATTTCCTGATCATGCTCGGATCCCAGATCAACGTCCGGAGGCGTCCAGATGCCGCCGTCCAGCACGGTGCGCACGCCCTGGCGGATCTCGTCGATGCTGGCGGATTTCGAGATGAAGCCGGAGGCGCCCAGCTCCAGCGAGCGGCGCATCGTCGAGACATCATCGGTGGCGGAGACGACAACGACAGGAAGACTTGAAAACTCGGCGCGAAAGGCAATCAGCCCGGAAAGGCCGGACACGCCCGGCATGGTCAGGTCCAGAAGGATCAGATCCGCTTCCGGGTGGTCGCCAGCCTTGTTGCGGGCGCTCTCGAGATCACCGGCCTCCAGAATATCAATCGAGGTCCCGATGCCCTCAAGGGCTTGCCGCATGGCGCCCCGAAACAATGGATGATCGTCCGCAATAATGAATGTCAATTGCGCCATGCACTCTCCCCCTCCTGATCGCGCTGCCGCGGCAATCAGGCCCAAACCTGTTTGCGCACCCACCTTAGCGGCGCGCCAAGCCTTCACGCAAGTGCATGGAACGGGGATGGGCAAAAGGCAAGCCGACCTGCGAAGCTTGATATGTCAGGTTCGGTCCGGGACCGGCTCAGGCGGTGTCTGTGGCAAAGTCTCGAAATCCCTGCGCAGCTCCTCGACCATGCCGAAGAAGTGGCGCATCATCTTCTGCATGGCCCCGATGGCCTGGTCGAGTTCTGCCTCGTCGGGCATACCGGTACTCTCATCCTGCGGCGCCGTTGGTTCAAGACGGCTCTCGAGCGCCTCAACCCGGGCTGAGAGATCCGACAAGGTGTCCTCAAAGGCGCGGCGTTCGTCCGCCGCCATCTTGCAGACAAGCTGACCGTCCGTCTCGGTGCATATCGACATCTCTCCGGTCCGGGTGTCGAGCCTGACGAACCCGTTTGCGGATTTCTCGATGGTGTAGCGATTTGTTACGGGTTCCTGGGCCAGCGCTTGCGCGGCACCGATCAAAGCAAGGGCCGAAACACACAGAATCTGAAAACGGATCATGACGACACCCTCCTGTTTCTGTATGTGATGACACGCAATAACGACGAAATCGAGAAGGATGCCCGGACACAGTGCCGACAGGACTGCCTCACCGGGCCGGCATCGGGAAAGCGAGACGCTCAAACATGCATGCAACAATCTACAAGATTACCCCTGAAACACTGTGGCGCGAGGCCGAAGCCAAAGGCCGCTTCACCGGAGCGCCGGTTGATCTGGCGGACGGCTTCATTCACTTCTCGACCCGCGAGCAGGCCATCAAGACGGCGCAGAAGCATTTCGCCGGCCAGGAGAACCTGTTGCTGGTGGCTGTCGATGCCAGTGCGCTGGGCGAAAAGCTGGTGTTCGAGACATCCCGCGGGGGCGCGCTGTTTCCGCATCTTTACGCCGACATGCCGCTTTCGGCGGTCAAATGGGTCAAGCCGCTGCCGCTTGGTCCTGACGGCGGCCATGTGTTTCCGGACATGGAATCATGAAAAGCCTGTTTGACGGGTTTGCCCGTAACGCGCTGTTCACGCTCGATCCGGAAACCGCGCACGGGCTGTCGATCAAAGCGCTCAAGAGCGGGCTGCTGCCGCGCTGCCCGCGTGATCGCGACCCGCGGCTTGCGGTCAGTGTCGCCGGCCTCGACTTCCCAAACCCTCTCGGCATGGCCGCCGGATATGACAAGAACGCCGAAGTTCCCGCCGAGCTGTCTCGACTGGGATTCGGCTTTGTCGAAGTCGGCACGCTGACGCCGAAACCACAATCGGGCAATCCGAAACCGCGGATCTTCCGCCTGGTCAAGGACCATGCGGTGATCAACCGGCTTGGTTTCAACAACCAGGGGCACGCCGAAGCCCATGCCCGGGTCTCGGGCCGAAGCCGGGAAGGCATTCTCGGGATCAATATCGGTGCCAACAAGGACACCGACGACCGGGTCGGGGATTATGTTGCAGGGATTTCACGCTTTGCCGACGTGGCGGATTATTTCACCGTCAACATCTCCTCGCCCAACACCCCGGGCTTGCGCAATCTGCAAACCCGGGAAGCGCTGTCTGACCTGCTGAGCCGGGTGCTTGCCGAACGCGACGGCAAGACCAGGCGTATCCCGGTGTTTCTCAAGATCGCACCGGACCTGACCGAGCCCGATCTCGATGACATCGCGGCGGAATGTCTGGCACAGCAACTCGACGGCGTGATCGTCTCCAACACGACGCTGTCGCGCAAGGGCCTGAGCCAGGATCCGAAAGCGGCAGAGACCGGCGGATTGTCGGGACGGCCGGTATTTGAGCGCTCGACCATCGTGCTTGCCAAGATGCGCCAGAAGCTTGGCGCCGAGATGCCCCTGATCGGGGTCGGCGGCATCGACAGCGCGGAGACGGCGGCGGAGAAGATGCGGGCCGGTGCCGATCTGGTGCAGCTTTACACCGGGTTCATCTATGGTGGACCCTTGCTGCCGGGGCGGATCGTGCGAGATCTTTCCCGCCTTTGCGATCGCGAGAAGCTGACCAAGCTTTCAGATCTGCGCGACAGCAGGACATCCCATTACGCGGGACTGGCGATACCGGAATAGGATCACGCCGCGCCGAAGGCCCGGTCCCTGCGGCGCGGCAGAATTGCCAGCAAGGTGAGCCCGCGTGCCGCGAGAAAGATGTTGAGCGAGATCCACAGGCCTTCATTGCCCCAGATCCGGGTCAGGCCGATCGACAAGGCGATGAACAGGGCGAGCGACAGCAGCATCATGTTGCGCATGTCGCGCGACCAGGTGGCGCCGACAAAGACCCCGTCCATCTCAAAGGCAAGCACGCCGGCCACCGCCGTCAGGGCCGCCCAGAACAGATATGACCCGGCCTCCAGGCGCACCGATTCAAGGGTCGTCATCAGACCGATCACCGCATCGCCGAAAACCAGGAAAAAGCCGGTGGTAAACCCGGCCAGCGCAAAGCCCCAGAAGACGGTCAGACGCACCGCCTTGTCGAAGGCTGGACGATAGCGCGCGCCGATGGCCCGGCCCGCCAGTTGCTCGGCGGCGGTGGCGAACCCGTCAAGGTAATAGCCCGCGACCATGAAAAAGTTCATCAGGATGGCATTTGCAGCGAGCGTGGTTTCGCCGAAACCGGTTCCCAGCCGGGTGAACCAGGCAAAGGCGGTGATCAGCGCAAAGGACCGGATCATGATGTCGCCATTGAGCGACATCAGCCGCAAAATCGAGGCGCGATCGATGATCTGTTTCCAGGCCGGAGCGTGAGCACGGTCGAAGTTGCGGTGAATGACCAGAAGACCGGCGGCGCAGCCGGTGATTTCCGCAATCACGGTGGCCCATGCGACGCCTTCAAGGCCATAGCCGAGCCACAGCCCGAGCAGGATCGACAGGACGATATTGGTGCCATTGATCACGGTTTGCAGAAGCAGCCCGGTTCCGCCCATGCCGCGGCCGAGCACATAGCCGAGAATTGCGTAATTGGCCAAGGCAGCGGGTGCTGACAGCGCCCGGATCATCAGATAGGTCGAGGCGGCGGCGGCAATCTCTCCTCGGGCTCCCATGAACGCCAGACCGGCGGCCAGAAGCAACGGCGTTGCGGCGATGACGAGGAGGCCTGCAACAGCCGAGATCATCAGCGAGCGCCAGAAGACCGCCTGTTCCTCCGTCGGGTCATCACGGCCCATGGCCTGCGCGACCAGACCCGTGGTCGCGGTGCGCAGGAAATTGAAGGTTGTGAACACCAGATCGAACAGGATCGCGGCGATGGCTAGTCCGCCCAGCAGCGCAGCATCGCCCAGGCGGCCGACCACCGCGGTGTCGACCAGGCCAAGCAGCGGCGTGGTCAGAAACGCCGGCGTCATCGGCACGGCAATGGCAAGCACCATGCGGTTGTTGACCTCGAAGGGGCGGCCTTCGGGCGGCAGGACATCGGTTTTGAGCGGCAGATCGGTCAAGCGGCGCGGTTCCGTGAGGGGGTGATGCATCTTTCCTCTGCGAGATGGCCCCGACTGTAAAGAGGAGAACGCCGATAGCTCCATCAAAGCTGCTGATGGATGTTTCAGGGACGCTCGCATGAGGATGGGTCCTGGCGTCCGTGGCATAGTCTCCATTGCCGCAGCTGTCCCATTGCTGGACATCCGACGTGTCTGTTTCTTAACCTGCAGCGCCTATCCTTGGTTAGTTTCAAATCACCGTAGGGCTGGAGGCATTCGAGTGGATTCGTCCTATTTATTGTCGACCATCAATCCCGTTATCGGACTTTTACTCACACTGACATTTTTTCTGATCTGGAAGAGGCACCCCGAAAAACTGCACATACTGAACTGGGCTCTGGGCTTTGCGGCTGGCAGTCTCGGCTTCGGGTTTGAGTTCTTTCACTTCTTCATCGCAAATTTCCGTTTCGAAAACGGTGTGAACACATTGCTCCCGCTCAGCATCCTGTTCTCGGTCAGAGGGCTGTGCCTGCGCTACCGCGGCCACTCCCCCGACAGCACCCTGCTGGTTCTGGTGACCGTAACGACAGCCATCGCCTTCGGGATGTCGAGCGAGCATCACTACGCCCATATTCGCGGCATGGCCATCAGTTGCGGCGTGGCGATGATGTTGATCCTGGCAATGCAGGCGATGAGGAGGACAAGAACCTGGAACCGGATCGATCTGTGCATCTTTCTGACACTCGCGTCGCTGACGGTGCTTCTGTCTGTTCGTCCGCTGGCATCCTTCCTGATCGAAGGTGCCGCGGAAATCCGCACGCTCGAGGTCACGTCGTTCTGGGTCGTCTCGCTGAAGATTGCCGGGCTGTATGCCTGGGTGGCCTTTGCAATCCTTTTTCTGCTGCGCATCGCCGCTGACATGCTGGCTGAACTTCATGAGGAGATGGTCACGGATTCGCTCAGCGGCATCCTCAACCGCCGCGGGTTCTTCGAAACAGCCGGAACGGTTATCCGTGAAGCAACCCCAAAGCTTCCGGTATCGCTGCTGCTGCTCGATATCGATCATTTCAAGAAGGTCAACGACACCTACGGCCATCATGTCGGCGACGAGGTGATCAGGGGAGTGGCCGGCGTGATGCTCGAAAATTCGCCGGAGACAGCGGTCATCGGCCGGCTTGGCGGCGAAGAGTTTGCCATTCTCATCCCGAATACCAGCCGCAGGGCCGCCTTTGCCTTTGCCGAGGCCCTGCGGCTGAAAATTCAGGCCCAGACCCATTCCGAAATCCACGCGGACCATCCGGTGACCGTCAGCATCGGCCTGGCGGAAGGCACAGGAGGGCCTCTGGACGAGCTCATGCGCGATGCCGATGTTGCGCTTTACAAGGCCAAGAACGGGGGCCGAAACCAGGTCGCTGTGGTCGGTGGCGAAGCCTTCCGGGGCCACGCCATGCGAACGCCACGTCGGCTTGTGCGCGCCTTGAGATAAAAGCCTGATTTTGGCACTTTTGGTGGACGCGTACAGCCGGGCGGGGCATAAACGCCCCATGCCATTCCTGCCCATCGTTCACGCCCCGGATTACGATGCCAATTTTGCACCGGACCACCGGTTCCCGATGGGCAAATACACCAGACTGATGGAGCTGATCCGCGCGAGCCATATGGGCGAGCGGGCTATTGTTCATACGCCTGGACCAGCGTCTGCCGCCTGGCTGTCGCTGGCCCATGACCGGGCCTATGTGGATCAGGTGCTGGCCTGCAATGTGCCAAGCTTGATCGAGCGCGAGATCGGCTTTCCGGTCAACGAGCGGGTGAGCCTGAGAGCGCGGCTGGCGACGGCAGGAACGGTGATGGCTGCGCGGCTGGCGCTGGCCGAGGGCATCGCCTGCAACACCGCCGGCGGCAGCCATCATGCGCGGCGGGCGCAAGGGGCCGGCTTCTGCACTTTCAATGATGTCGCGGTGGCCGCCCACCTGCTGCTCGCCGATGGAGAAGTCGGGCGGGTGCTGGTGATCGATCTCGATGTGCACCAGGGCGACGGAACGGCCGAAATCTGCGCCGGTGTTGAGACCATCCGGACGGTTTCAATGCACAGCGAGAAGAACTACCCCGTGCGAAAACAGACCTCGTCGATCGACGTGGCCTTGCCTGACGGCGTGCGTGACGCGGCTTATCTGGAAACGCTGGACTGGCTGCTGCCGCGCAGCATCGACGGTTTTGCGCCGGATCTGGTGTTTTACAATGCAGGCGTCGATCCGCACGAGAATGACAGGCTCGGACGGCTGTCGCTGAGCGATCGGGGCCTCAAGGACCGCGACCGCCGGGTGTTTTCCTTTTTCAGAGAGCGCGGGGTACCGGTCGCGTCGGTGCTCGGCGGCGGCTACAGCCGCGACATCGAGGCCGTCGCCGGACGGCATCTGCTGACCTTCGAGGCGGCCGCGGAATTTGCCTGAGGCCAGCGCCTATTTGCGCAGGCTGAGCAACCGCAGGACGATGAAGACGGGGATCACGACGCCGGCGCCGAGCACCAGATAGCCGCCAAAGCGGCCCAGAGCCGCGAAGCCTGTTTCCCAAAGGTTGACGAGGAAATCGCGGATAATGAACAGCAGGTCGACCGGGTACCAGTTGAACGTCGCCATGACCACGCCGACCACGAAAGACGCGACCAGCAGCTTGAGCGCGGTGCGGCCAGGCGTGTCGCCCAGAAAGCGTGTCAGACCATTGCTCATTGCGTCCATTCCCGTGTTGCGTTGACTTTCACATAGTCACGCAGGGCACGCCGGGCAAGTCCGTCATTCGATGCCGTCGATCATCCGCTCGAGCGTTTCCAGCCTGTCGGCGTCGGCCGGGGGCTTGTCCCAGCGCAGGCGGCTGATGCGCGGAAAGCGCATGGCGACACCGGACTTGTGGCGGCTCGAGCGGTTGATGCCCTCGAAGGCAACTTCGAAAACCAGCCCCTTTTCCGCCCCGGCGCGCACCGAGCGGACCGGGCCGAAGCGTTCGATCGTGTTGTTGCGGACATATTTGTCGATCTCGACGAGCTCGTCATCGGTGAAACCGAAATAGGCCTTGCCGACCGGCACCAGTTCACCCGGCTCGCGCCAGACGCCGAAGGTGTAGTCGGAATAAAAGCCCGAGCGCTTGCCGTGGCCGCGCTGGGCATACATCAGTACCGCGTCGATGAGGAACGGGTCGCGTTTCCACTTGAACCATTCGCCCTTTGGCCGCCCCGGCAGGTAGGGCGCAGCCTTGCGCTTGATCATCACGCCTTCGATCACGGTAAAAGGCGGATCGGCGCGCAGCGCGGCGAGCTCCTCCCAACTTTCGAAGGAGAGCATTTCGGAGCAATCGAAGCGCGCCGGATCGAGTCTGGAGATAAATGTCTCGAGCCGCTCCCGGCGTTCGACAAACGGCCTGGAGCGCAGATCTTCATCGCCGTCCTGCAGCAGATCATAGGCGCGGAAGAAGGCGGGAAAATCGCGCAATTGTCTGGCGCTCACCTTCTTGCGGTTGAGGCGTTGCTGCAGGTCGGAGAACGAACCGGTCTCGAGACCCTCGCCTGTGGCGCGGGCGACGAGCAATTCGCCATCAAGCGCGCCGTCGAAGCCGATCGCATCGACCAGATCCGGGAATGTCGCCGAGATGTCATCGCCGGTACGTGTGTAGAGCCTGGAGATCCCGCGCTCGGAGGTGGCCTGCACGCGGATGCCGTCCCATTTCCATTCGGCCGCAAAATCTGCCGGGTCGAGCTTTTCAAAATCCTTTTCGTCGATGGCGTGGGACAGCATGACCGGGCGGAATGGTGCTGCGGCCGCATTGACGGGTTTGTCGGCTGAGCCTTCGAGCCAGGCAAAGAGTTCGGTGTAAGGCGGCGTCAGGCCGTGCCACAACTCCTCGATCTCGTTGACATTGACCTCGCCGAACGCCGCCAGCGCCTGCTTGATCAGCCGGCCCGACAGGCCCATTCGGAAGCCGCCGGTGACCAGCTTGAGCAGCGCGTAGCGGCCGGGCGGATCGAGCCGGTCGAGCCAGTCCTCGACAAGACTCGGGCCTTCGCGGCGTGATGAGGCTATCAGCGTCTCGACCACTTCCGACAGGCCCGGGGCGTCGTTGCGACCGGCAAGGACCTCGCCCTTTTGCGGCCAGGCGAGCGCGATGGTTTCGGCTAGGTCGCCGACATAGTCATAGGAATAGCCGAAGAGCTCGGGATCCATGCGGGCGGAGATCAACTCGCGGAGTTGCGCCGGTTTGACCGCGGGGATGTCGAGATCGCGGGCGATGGCTGCCAGCGCATAGCCGCGCTCCGGATCGGGGACGGTGCGAAAATAGTCCTGCAGCAGCGAGAGCTTGGCGTTGCGCGAGGGCGTAAAGGCCAGCATGTCGAGAAGATCGGCGAAGCGGTTCATCTGTCAGTCGCCCTCGTCTTCATAGCCGACCAGATTCAGCGGCTTGGCGGGAATGCCCTGCATGGCGCACCAGCGCACCAGCGCCTCCTCGCGGCCATGGGTGACCCAGACCTCGCCGGGCGCGACCGTCTGAATGGTCTCGGCCAGCTCATCCCAGTCGGCATGGTCGGAGATGACCAGCGGAAGTTCAACCCCGCGCTGGCGCGCGCGCGCCCTCACCTGCATCCAGCCGGAGGCGAAGCTGACCAGCGGATCGGGAAAACGGCGGGCCCATTTGTCGCCGAAGGCGGAGGGCGGGCCAAGCACGATGGCGCCGGCGAAATCGCCCTTGGCGCCCGCATCCACCGTCGCCGGACGCAGATCTCCCAGGGCTATGCCCTGGCTTTCGTAATAGTCACAGAGCTTTTGCAGCGCGCCGTGAATGTAGAGCGGCTGATGATAGCCGGCATCGCGGATCAGGCGGATGACGCGCTGCGCCTTGCCGAGCGAATAGACGCCGATCAGATGTGCGCGTTCCGGATTGCGTTTGACGGACCGCAGCAGCCGGGTGATTTCGTCCATCGCGTCGGGATGGCGGAAGACCGGCAGCGCGAAGGTGGCCTCGGTGATGAAGACATCGCACGGCACCGGCTCGAAGGTGGCGCAGGTGGGGTCGGGCCGCGGCTTGTAGTCTCCGGAAGCGACGATGCGCAGGTCCTTCCACTCCACCGCGATCTGCGCAGATCCGAGCACGTGGCCGGCGGGGTGAAACCGCACGGTCACATCGTTGATGCGGATGGTCTCGCCCAACCCGGCGGCCTGGGTTTCGCGGGCGTGGTCGGCGCCATAGCGGATCGCCATGATGTCGAGTGTCTGCGGGGTGGCCAGCACGTGGTCGTGCCCGGCGCGGGCGTGATCGGCATGGCCATGGGTGATCAGCGCCCGGTCGACATTGCGCACCGGGTCGATGAAGAAGTCGCCTGGCGGACAGTAAAGCCCTTCGCGGCGCGGGATCAGCAGGTCTTCGGGTCTGGTTGCCATGACACTCAACTAGGGCGGCAGCACCGCGTGCGAAAGGGCTTGCGTTTTGCACGCTCTCAACGCATAGGCTCCGGCCTCAGTTCCTTTTCGGTTCACACATGACATCCTACCAGCTTTCCTCGGGCGATCTGACTGCCGATCGCCGTGCTCATTATGCCCGTCTCTACGCCGAAGGTGGCGATCTTGGCGCAGCCGTGGATCTTCAGGTTCAAGCGCTGTCGCTGGTTCCCGGCTGGGCCGCGGGCTGGCAGGCGCTGGGTGATTTTCGTGAGAAGGCCGGGGATCTGGCCGGTGCGGCGGATGCCTGGCGGCAGGTGCTTGTGCTTTCGCCGACCGACATTTTCGGCGCCGGGCTGAAGCTTTCGCTGACCGGCCAGGCCGAAACACCGCCAGCGCCACCATCGGAGTATGTCGAAGCGCTGTTCGACGGCTATTCGGACCGGTTCGACACGGCTCTGATGGAAAATCTCGGCTACTGCGTTCCCGAGCGGCTGACCGCCCTGCTCGCAGACGTGGTCGGCGGGGATGCACAGTTTGCCAAGGTGATCGACCTGGGCTGCGGCACCGGCCTGTTCGGCGAACGGATCCGGCGCACGACATCATGGCTTGAAGGCTATGACCTGTCACAGGGCATGCTGGCCAAGGCCTCGGACAAGGGCGTCTACGACCATCTTGGGCAAGCCGACATTCTGCACGGCATCCCGGCGGCGCGGCTGCAGGATGCGGAACCGGCAGATCTTGTCGCGGCGGCGGATGTGTTTGCCTATTTCGGGGATCTTTCTGGCGTCATGGCAGTTGCTTCTAGCCTGACGGCTGACGGCGGGTTGCTGGCCCTGTCGCTCGAAGCTGGCCCCAACGGGTGCGAGTGGATGCTGCAACCTTCGCTGCGCTACTGTCACGGCGAGGCCTATCTGCGGCGGCAGCTGGAGGACAATGGTCTCGATCTGCTGACATTGAGCCGGGAACCGATCCGGCGGGACGGCCCGGACACCATCTCGGGACTTCTCGCCGTGGCGCGCAAGCGGCCGGGTGCCGGTGTGAGCGAACAGCCGGCTGAAGTGGTAACCGCCCCGGCACTGACCGTCGCTCTCAACTGAAAGCGACGGCCCGCGACGTGGCCTGAGCCAAGGTTCCGTCAGGCGGCAGCAGCCGGCTGGTCCAGCGGATGCGGAGTCCGGAAACCGACCGCAAGCCGATTCCAGGTGTTGATGGTTCCGATGGCCACCGTGATGTTCATGATCTCCGCATCGCTGAAATGCGCCTTGATGGCTTCGAATTCGCCGTCGGGAATGCCGGTTTGGGCGAGGTTGGTGACAGCTTCGACCCAACCAAGGACGGCGCGCTCCTTGGCGTCATAGACACCCGACTCGCGCCAGACACTCATCAGGTTGATCCATTGCTCGCTCAGCCCGTCGTGACGGGATTCCTTGACGTGCATGTCGACGCAGTAGGCGCAGCCGTTGATCTGCGACGCCCGCAGCTTGATCAGGTGAATGAAGCGGGGCTCGAGACCCGAATTTTGCACATAGGTTTCAAGCTGCATGACGGCCTTGAGGGCGTCCGGTGCGACTTTCTGGAAATCAAGACGAGGATGCATGAGGTATCTCCTTTTTCGAACCTGGCCTCAGCGAGCCGATTTGCGTTGATGCTGATCTAGAAATGCACAGCCACGGGCCGCGATGCCGCCATCGTCGGTTTGCGTGAGATCGGCGATGAGACCCGCCACGCTGACGCCGGCGAGCTCGGCGCGGTAGGCCTTTTCGGCCTTGAGCATGGCGGCATTGATGCCGCATGGCGCCTTGAAGTATCGGCCCGGCAGGGGATTGGGCCCCCGCTGCCTGATCTCGTTGCAGCGGAATGCGGGCGCCGGACCTTCGACTGCAAGCACGATGTCGAGCAGGCTGATCGCAGCAGGCGCGCGGGCCAAGCGGTAGCCACCTTTCGGCCCGGGAACGGTGGCCAGAATGCCGGCACTGGAAAGGGCCTGGAGATGCTTGAGCAGATAGCTGGTCGAGACGCCGTGGAACTCGGCCAGGCTCGAGGCCGACAGCACGGCATCCGCGTCCAGCCCGGCCAGCATGGTCACGCTGTGTATCGCCTGCTCTACCCCGTCACTGAGTTTCATCTCTCACTCTCCTATCGTGGATATTTTTTATCCATGATTCTGTGCGCTGTCAAATTCGGGGAGCCACATGGGTTTCTACGATTTCGCCGCGATCTCGGTTTGTTCGGCATCGGCCTTCTTGGAGAGGCTGCATGGCTGCACTACATTGACGCTTGTGAAAACCGAATCCGCGCCAGCCACCGACAATCCGGGTTTTTCACTGCCCGAGCCGTTCCTCGGCTGGTTCGCCAGCCGCGGCTGGCAGCCGCGCGCGCATCAGCTGGAGCTCCTGGCAGAGACCGCAACCGGTCGATCGATGCTACTGATCGCGCCGACGGGAGCCGGCAAGACACTGGCCGGGTTCCTGCCAAGCCTCACCGACCTTGCCGCGCGCGGCAAACTCAAACCCGGGGCGGCCGGCGCGCGGTCGCTGCACACGCTCTACATCTCGCCGCTCAAGGCGCTGGCGGTCGACATCGAGCGCAACCTTGCCCGTCCCGTCGAGGAGATGGCGCTGCCGGTGCGGATCGAAACCCGGACCGGGGACACGCCGCAATCCAAGCGCGCCCGACAACGCACCGACCCGCCGGACATCTTGCTGACCACGCCGGAACAGGTGTCCCTGCTGATCGCCAACGGGCACGCCGAACGGCTGTTTGCCGGTTTGCGTTATGTGATCTTCGATGAGCTGCATTCGCTGATTGCGTCCAAGCGCGGGCATCTTTTGTCGCTGGCGCTGGCACGCTTGCGCAAACTGGCGCCCGGATTGCAGACCATCGGGCTGTCGGCGACGGTTGCGGATCCGGAAGAGCTGCAGCGCTGGCTGGTGCCGCAGTCACCAACGACCGACGAACTTGCCGGCCGGATCACGGTCGCGGGCGGGGCCAGTCCGCATATCACCATTCTCGAAAGCGAGGAGCGGATACCCTGGTCGGGGCATTCGGCGCGCTACGCGATCCCGGACGTCTACCAGACCATCAAGGATCACCGCACCACGCTGATCTTCGTCAACACCCGAAGCCAAGCTGAATTGCTGTTTCAGGAGCTGTGGCGGATCAATGACGACAGCCTGCCGATCGCGCTGCATCACGGTTCGCTGGATGCGGCGCAGCGACGGCGGGTGGAGGCGGCGATGGGGCGCAATGAACTCCGTGCCGTAGTCGCCACTTCGACGCTCGATCTCGGCATCGACTGGGGCGATGTCGACCTGGTGGTGCATGTCGGGGCGCCCAAGGGTGCAAGCCGGCTGGCGCAGCGCATCGGCCGCTCGAACCACCGCATGGACGAGCCGAGCCGGGCGATCCTGACGCCGGCCAACCGGTTTGAAGTGCTCGAATGCCAGGCGGCGATCGACGCCAATTATGTCGGCGCGCAGGACACCCCGCCCGGCGGCGATGGCGGGCTTGACGTGCTGGCGCAGCATGTGCTCGGCATGGCCGCCGCCTCGCCGTTCGATGCGGACGACCTCTACCGGGAAGTGAGCAGCGCCTCGCCCTATGCCCAGCTTGACCGGGAGACCTTCGACAAGATCATCGAGTTTGTCGCCACCGGCGGCTATGCGCTGAAAAGCTATGAGCGCTACGCCCGGATCCGGAAGCAACCGGACGGGTTGTGGCGGATCTCGAATCCGCAGGTGGCGCAGCAATACCGGCTCAATATCGGCACCATCATTGAAGCGCCGATGCTCAATGTGCGGATGACCAGCCGCAAGAACGGCACGCTGACCGGGCGCGGCGGACCGCCGCTGGGCAAGGTGGAGGAGTATTTCCTCGAAACGCTGGCGCCGGGCGACACGTTTTTGTTTTCGGGCAAGATCCTGCGCTTCGAGGGCATCCGCGAAAACGAGTGCATGGTGTCCAAAGCCTGGGATCAGGACCCGAAAGTGCCTGCCTATGCCGGCGGCAAGTTTCCGCTCTCGACCTATCTGGCCGACAGTGTCCGGGCAATGATCGCCGATCCCGCAAAATGGGGCGCGCTGCCAGACCAGGTGTCGGACTGGCTGAGGATGCAGCAGCAGGTGTCGCAACTGCCCGCCCGGGACAGCCTGCTGATCGAGACATTTCCGCGGGCCGAACGCTTTTTCATGGTCCTCTACCCGTTCGAGGGCCGCGTCGCGCACCAGACCCTGGGTATGTTACTGACCCGAAGGCTGGAACGGCTCGGCGCTCAGCCGCTCGGTTTCGTGGCGACGGACTATTCTCTCGCTGTCTGGGCGCTTGAGGACATGGGCACGATGATCTCCGACGGTCGGCTTGATCTCGGCGCATTGTTTGACGAAGACATGCTGGGCGACGATCTGGATGCCTGGCTCAATGAATCCTGGATGCTCAAGCGCACCTTCCGCGCCTGCGCCGTCATCTCAGGCCTGATCGAGCGACGGCACCCGGGCAAGGAAAAATCAGGCCGGCAGGTGACAGTGTCGGCAGACCTGATCTATGACGTGCTTCGAAGCCACGAACCGGACCATATCCTGCTGCGCGCGACCCGCGCCGATGCGGCACAAGGGCTTCTGGATATTCACAGGCTTGGCGCTATGCTGAAGCGAATCAAGGGCCATATCAGGCACCGGGCGCTGGAGCACATTTCGCCGCTGGCAGTCCCGATCATGCTGGAAATGGGGCGCGAGCCGGTGACCGGCGAAGCGCATGAGAGCATACTGGCTGAAGCCGCAGAGGATCTGCTTGCCGAGGCACAGAGTTAGAATTGAACGGAACAGCCATGCACGGCGCAAATGCGGCGCTCACAATTGAAACTCCGGCAAGTGTTCCGCTGACGGTCGATGTCACTGTCAACGGAACTGCCGTTGTCTGCGACCGCGCCGGCGTGGCGTGGCTGCCGGGCAGCGGCGTGCTGGTGGTCTCCGATCTGCACCTGGAAAAGGGCGCGGCCTTTGCCCGGCGCGGGATGATGCTGCCGCCCTACGATACGGCTGCAACGCTGGCCCGGCTGGCGGCTGCGATTGCGCGCTACAATCCGCGTCTGGTGATCAGCCTTGGCGACAGTTTTCATGACCGGACGGGCTCGGCGCATCTGCCCGATTGCTACCGCGAGCAACTTCAAGCGCTGCAGCATGGCCGTAAATGGACCTGGATCGAGGGCAATCACGACCCGGACCGTCCGGTCGGGTTGGAGGGCGACTTTTGCAGCGAATTGCATGTGGAAACGCTCATCTTCCGGCATGAACCGAAACCGGGCGTGGAGGAGGGCGAGATTGCAGGCCACCTGCATCCGGCTGCCCGCGTGGTCCGGCGCGGCAAGGGAGTTCGGCGGCCGTGCTTTGCCAGCGACGGCAAGCGGCTGCTGATGCCGGCCTTCGGCTCGACCACAGGCGGGCTGGAATTGCGGCACCCGGCAATGCGCGGGTTGTTTGACCGCAGCCGGCTGGTGGCACATCTGATCGGCAAGGAACGGATCTATTCCGTTGCCTTCAGCCGGATGAACGGCTGAGCCCGAATCCACCACTTGGATCAGGCGGCCAGCGCAAGCAGAATTGATGCAACGACAATCGCGGTAATGGTCAGGCGCAGCCGTCCGAACCAGCCGGGCAAAGCACCGTTGCGGGCGCTCACCACATCCCAGATCCCCTGCAGCGCGAACCCGGCGAGAAGCAGGAGCAGCGACCAGGGCCGGTCGATCAATAGCGCCAACCAGGCTGCAAGCGACGGCGCGACGCTCAGGATCATCCGTTCGGCGCCCGACCCGGATGACGGTTGCAGCGCAGCGCCCCAGCGGACACCCCCCATGAAGGACAGGATCACGGCGCCATAGCCGATGAAAGCCGTTTCACCGCCGAGATGTGCTGCCGCGAAAGCCGGCGAAGCAATACCGGCCAAAGCCATGATGACGAAGGGTACTGCTCCGAGACCGGCCAGAAACCATGCCGTGGCTACAGTGCGGTCGCCATCCTGCTGCATCATGACTCTCCGCCTGCTGATGTTGCCTGTTCAATCCTTGCGGAAAATTATGCTTCCAAGCCAGCCCGTCAAGGTGGCGAGCAACACGGCAACGATACCGTAGGCAAAGGAATGGGTATGGGCGAAATTATAGATGAACTGCTCAAGGCCGGTCTTGACCACCCGCAGCGGAATAACCTTTTCCATGACGAACTGGTTGTTCTTGTAGAGCACCGCGCGGACCTTGTGCTGACCGACGGGGATGTTGGCCGGAAGCCGGACCGCGGCGCGGAACAAGGCCTTGGAAATGAACTGAACCCCGGTCGGGTCACGCTGGTACAGCCCGCTGGCCTGCTTGATGCGGCGCAGCGCTTCGCGGAACTCGGTCAGGCGGGAGCCGTCACCGACACCTCCGGTGGGCACGAGGCGGATATTGTCGATGCCGATATCGCGCGAGGCCAGCTCCATCAGATTGGCGATATTGGGAAGCGGCCTTGTGCTCGACATTGAATACGAAGCCGGGATCGGCTCGAAACGGATCGAATGCCGGTTGATCCAGATCCCCGCCACACGCTCCTTGCGCCGCACGGTGCTGGTCGCGCGCGGTCCTTCAAGCGCTACGACGACATCATAGGCAAAGGTGGCCAAGAGCAGCTCATCCGCCCCCTCGATGGCGCCAAAGACGGTAATGTCGGCGCCGGAAAAGTCCGAGGTAATGGCGATCTCATTGGTGGAAATGCCGATGTCGATGCGCTCCGAAAACTTCTCGTTGACGGTCACTGGCGGGTCGGCAAGCTGCGCCATGGCCGGAAGGATGGCGCACAAGGACAGGACACACATGAGAACCGCGGCGCGCATCAGAACCCGAAGCTCCCGCTGACCACCGAGTAGATCTCATCGGGCGGAAGCACCAGGTCGAGACCAAGGCGGATGCCGACACCGAGCACCAGCAATGCCAATCCGGCGCGCAATTGTTCGCCGCGCATCTTCTGGCCGACGCGAACGCCGTATTGCGCGCCGATCACCCCGGCGATCATCAGCAGCCAGGCCAGAACAATGTCGACCGAAAAGTTGGTCGTCGCTTGAACGACCGTGGTGAAGGCGGTGACGAAGATGATCTGGAACAGCGACGTGCCAATGACGACAGAGGTCGGGATGCGCAGCAGATAGATCATCGCCGGGACCATGATGAAACCGCCGCCGACACCCATCACAGAGGTCAGAATACCGATGGCAAAACCGAGAAAGATGACCGGAATGACGCTGAGGTAGAGCTTTGAGCGTTTGAACCGCATCTTGAACGGCAGCCGGTGCACCCAGTTGTGCTGGCCCGGCTTGCGCAGCGAGACCGACTTGTTCTGGGCCGCCCGCCGCAACGAGTTCACGCTTTCCCAAAGCATCAGCCCGCCGACCGAGCCGAGGAAGACAACGTAAAGCAGCGAAATGATCAGGTCGAGCTGACCGAGACGGCGCAGCATAGAGAAGATCTGGATGCCGACGGTGGCGCCGGCCAGACCTCCGACCAGAAGCACAAGCCCGAGCTTGATATCAAGCGTGCCGCGACGGAAATGCGCAAGCGCGCCCGACACGGAAGACGCGACAACCTGGTTGGCGCCCGTGGCGACCGCGACGGCAGGCGGAATATTGTAGAAGATCAGCAGCGGCGTGATCAGAAATCCGCCGCCGACACCAAACATTCCAGACAGGAAACCGACTGCCGCGCCCATCCCGAGGATGACGAAGATATTGACCGACAATTCTGCGATCGGCAGGTAGATGGTCACCTTGCCCCCCGGGGGTCAATGACTGGAAAAGGGTTACGCCGGAGATCGCCCGACAGAACGGTTTTGCGCGTTTCGAAGGTGCGAGTCAAATCAGTTGAGCCGATCCCGGGACGGTTTTTCCATTGTAGCGGATTTTTTCACTCCGCCTGGCGCGACGCCAGCGGTCTGGCGTCGGGAAGCACATGATAAAGCTATGAAATGACGAAAATTTGGAAATCGTCATTTGCGCTCCAAAGCAAAGATCCGCTGCCTGCATGAAGGCAACGGATCGAGGTTTCGTTGAATTTTTCCGACTGCCGGCGCGAGCCCCGCGCCACAACCGGTTAGCCGTTGCGGGCGAGCAGTTCCTGGACCAGGGCGTCGTCGATTTCGCCGGTGGGTTCCATGCCGACCGAGGTCTGGAACTGCTTGATCGCGGAGACAGTCTTCTTGCCCATCACCCCATCAGGCGCGCCGGCATCAAAACCGTTGTTGTTGAGTATGGCCTGGATGTTGCGGATGGCCTTGCTCATGTCCACCGCAGCGGTTTCGGTGGAGGCGCCCTGCCAGGAGGCGGGAACCTCGACTTCATTGGCGTCCATGTTGATCGGCTGGGCAGTCCAGTTTGCCACCGAGGCGCGGGCTGCTTCGACCTGCTCGGGCCGGAGCGCGTTGAAGACTTCATCGCGCTTGACCGCTGCATCCTTGTCGCCGTCATTGGCGGCAATGGCGAACCATTTGTAGGATTTCTCCAGGTCGCGGGGCACGCCGTCGCCGCGCGCATAAAGAATGGCGAGGTTGACCTGGCTGTCGCGGACGCCGACTTCAGCTGCACGATCAAACCATTGTGCGGCGCTGTCGTAGTCCGGCACGGCACCGGCCGTGGCGTAGAGAACGGCGAGATTGTGCATCGCGCTGGCGTTGCCCTGCTCGGCGGCCAGCTGGTACCATTTCTTGGCGGCATCAAGGTCACGGTCGAGGCCGCTGCCTTTTTCGTAGAAATTTGCGATCCGGTACTGTGACGGTGCGTGACCGAGGTCGGCTGCACGCTGATACCAGCTGGCAGCAGCCTGCAAGTCGACGGGAACACCGCGGCCTTCCGTGAAGCGTGCGCCGATTTCGTAGAATGCCAGCGGGTTGCCCGCTGACGCGGCAGCCTTGAGCGCGCCGGATGCAGCGTTCGCCGGCAGCGCATCGATTGCTGCGGCAAGAGCATCGTCGACGGCCGGAGCCTGGGCTTCGGCCTGACTTCCGGTCTGAGCCTCTGACGGTGTGATCGCGGCAGTCTCCTCGGCTGACGGCACCGGCGGCGCTGTGCCGGTCAGTTCCATCGGAGCGTCCTCACCGGGTTCGATCACCCGGACTTCCGGCAGACGAGTTTCCGTGACCGGCTGCTGCTCCTCGACAGCCGCCACCGAGACCTGGCTGTCGCCGGCATTATCGGCGCTTTCGACCGTGGCCGGCTCGACAATGGCTGGTTCAACGACCGCTACTTCCTCATTTCCCGAAGACAGCAGGCCGGACACCAGCGGGTAGGACATGATTGCCAGCAGGACCGCGCCAGCCGCCATTAGAATGGGGCGGCGGCGGGACTTGAGAACCTCGAGCATGCCGCCACCGGTCTTGCGGCCCTTGCCGATGGTTTCCACTTCGGCGGCCGCGGCCATGGCTGCGCGGCGGGCGGAAGCCAGAAACTCGGACTTTTCCGAACCGTTCTCGTCCGGACCGCCATCGCGCTGGCGCTCGGCCGCCTGGGCTTCACGCACCTTCTGCAGGATGCGATTGATGTCGGGCGCGCCCGAACCAGGCTCAAGCGGCATGTTGGCGGTTTCCGCATCCATTTCCATGGACGGATCGAGCGGAGGAGTATTGTCTTCGGTGAACTGCGGCTCGGCCTGGGACTTGGAGGTTTCCTTGCCCGGCCGGATGCGAGCTGCCAGTCCGGACAGGAACGACTTCTCGCTGCCGCCATCGGGCTCTGCCGCGAGTTCATGGTCGTCGGCCTCGGGCTCCTGGCTTGCGGCATAGGCCGCCGCCATCGCGGCGGCTTCCGATGGCGTGCGCGCCGGGTTGGCCTTGTGGTCGGCATGGCTGAGCTCGGCCTGGTGGATTTCGTCCTGATAATCCGGGGAGGCCTGCATGGCTGCATCAAGCGGCTGGGTCGAGGTGCGCGGCATCTGCGCATCCGCGGCAGCATGAGATGCCGGCGCATCGAGACGTTCCAGACGACCAGCGATTTTCAGCATGGTTTCCTGCACCGCCTCGAACGCGCGCGTGGTGCGGTCCTCGGTCTTGCGGCTCAGGCTTTCCAGCGCCTTGAGGTCATCGGCCAGAGCAGTGATGACTTCCATGTTGGCGAGCGATTGTGGCGTCGGCGCGCTGCCCATCTGACCGGAATAGGCCGAGAGGGCCGCTTCGGCCGCCTGACGTGCGGCTTCGACCACGAATTCGTCACTGGTTGCCAGATGCTCCTCGATGGAGGCCAACCGCTCGTCGAATGCTTCGGAACCGGCTCCTGCAGGTGCCGAGCTGATCAGGCGGGACAGGTTGGCAATCTGGTCTTCGAGACCGCGCATGGCCTGGTCGCTGGGACCCGAACCGCTATTGCTGGACATGTCCAGCCGCTCGGCGATATCGGCCAGACGGGCTTCCAGGTTCTCGATCCCCGGCATCATCACCGGAGCCTGTTCAATATAGGGCCGGTCGAGCCGAGCCGAGATCTCGGCCAGCTGTGCTTCGACATTTTCGAGCCCGTTGACCGGCTGCATGGCATGGCCGGCGGCGGTGACTTCAGCCTGCTGCAGCTTGTGGGCGATGTCAGCCAGGCGGGCATCGAGCGTCTCGAGCCCGGGCAGCGGATCCACGCTGCGCGAGACAGTGGCTTCGGCGCGGCCAATGAGCGCCTCCAGGCGACCTATGACCGCCTCAGGGACTGCACCGGCCTGTGGCGCAGGTACCGAAAGGCTTTCGATCTGGTGAGCCAGCTGGTCCAGCCGGGCAATCAGTGATTCATCGATGCCGCGGGCGTCGAGCGCTTCGATCTTGCCGGTGATGTCGTTCAGGTAGTCGGCGAGCTCGGGCATGCGATCATCACGCGCGCCATTCTCCATGAACGACTGCAGATTTTCGATCCGAGCATCCAGGCGGGCGATGGCTTCTTCGTCGGCCAGCTGCGCAACCCGCGCCGCGAGGTGTTCGATGCGGCTGCCGATTTCGGTTTCAACCGTTGATGGCTCGAGTTCATCGATTTTCTGGGCAACGGAGGCCAGGCGGGCTTCAAGCCGCTCGAACGGCGCATTGTCGGGTGCGGATGATACTGTGGTCGGCATGGCCGAGATGGCACGGGTGATTTCGTCAAGCCGCGCACCCAGCATCTCGAACTGGGCGGGGAAATCGGGGCCGGCCGCTGCTGTCTGATGGGTCATCGCCTCGATCGTGTTCGAAAGCTCGACAATTTTGTCCTCGATGGCCTGGCCCTGACCCGAGGCAGGCATGGTGGCGAGGAATTCGCGGATTTCGTCCACGCGATAAGCCAGGTTGACCAGTTCCTCACGAAGCGCGGTCATGTCCAGCCCGGAGACCTGCTCTTCCATCGACTGCCAACGGTTTTCAAGCGAACGCACGCTGTCCTCACGAGCCAGCTGCTCGACCATGCCGCGCATGGAATCGAGTTCCAGCCTGAGCGCGTCCGCCCCACCGTCATTGGTTCCAAGCGCATCGATGGATGCGGAAATTCCGGCGAGATCCTGGCGCAATTCCCGCGGCAGCGACTGATCGCGGGCTTCCGCGCGCAATTCACTCATTTCGCGGCGCAGCGCCGTCATCTCGTTGATGAGCTGCTGGCTAAGGTCGGGTCTTGGATCCTGCTGCGCGGCGGACTGGGTCTGGGCAGCGGCGGATTTCGGGGTGGATCGCGAGCCTCGAGCCGCGGCGGTGGCGCCACGTGCAGGCTTCGCGGTCTTCATTGCCGCCTCACGCTGAGTCTGCTCAAGCGCCCGCTGGCGCGCACGAATGTCCTCCAGCAGATCGCTGCCGAGGCCCTGGGATTGTGATTTCGCCGTCTCTGTCTGTGGTGATGTCGCAGGCTGCCGGCCGGCGGCGCCATCGCCGCTGCGGCCGAGCATGCTTTCGATGCGCGCTTCAAGGCTCTCGATCGTGCGATTGAGCGAATCCAGGGAGGAACCGCCTGCACCGGGCCTGCTTGAATGAGATCGCGATCCGTTCATTTTTGTTTCCGCTTCGCGTTGTTGACCGGGACTTGCCGCCCCACCCCCGTCCGCAGCACATCCATACCGCCGTCCGGGTCACCGGGGAAAACCCGGATACCGAAAGGCCAGACTTCAAACCGGCAAAAACAAGATACAACGAATCCGGGCTTACTGCTCTTCGGCCCCACATTCGGCGAAACGTGGTAAACAACCCGTTAACCAAGGTTACTTTTCTTCTGCTGAAAGAGCCGAAAACGGCGCGACTTGACGCGCCGGATTGTTTAATGTCACACCAAATTTGATTGATAGAGCAACACGGAAAATGGCGGCTTTGCCCAACCATGAATGACATGACAGACACCAGCGCCGATCACGACGAACCAGTTTACAAGATCGGCGATCTGGCAGAAGAGTTCGGCGTCACGCTGCGTACCTTGCGTTTTTACGAAGACAAGGGCTTGCTCAAACCAACACGCGTCGGGGTGACGCGGCTGTTCTCCAAGCGTGACCGTGCCCGCCTGAAACTCATCCTGCTGGGCAAGCGGGTCGGTTTCTCGCTGACCGAGGTCAAGCGGATGATCGATCTCTACGACCCCCGCGGCAAGAACATCACCCAGCTCAAGGTGGCGCTGTCGAAGGGCGAGGCACAGATGCGGGTGCTTGAAGAGCAGCGCAACAGCATCAACACTGCTATCGACGAGCTCGAACGGACCATAACTGTAGTCCGCGACATGCTGGCTGAATCGGAATAGAGTGTCGTTCGCTTGGCATGACGCTCCAGAGCCAGCAACCGGCCATCGACAGGCTTTTCCAACCCGCTCAAAAGGCGGGTTTTTTGTTGTCCACTCCCTACGGGTGCCGCTTCAAACCGCCGCAGCCCCTTCCCCCTCACAGCCGAAAACCCCAATTTTGAGTTCACAGAGTTGGTGTGTTTTTTGAATTTTTCTTGACCGAATAATCAAAAAACACTGGTTTTTGATGAATTTCGGGCCCAAGGTGGGATCGAGGACGTTATCAGGCCAATTTTTTACGTTTACGCAAACGTCAAAGTTTAGTATGCCGCTCTACGGGGATCGCCGGGCTATCGTGCCCGAGGCGACGCAACTACAAGGGATGAGGATCCATGCCAGTCTTCAAGGCTCCGGTCGACGATACGCTTTTCATTCTCAACGATGTGCTCGGATATGAGCGCTACATGAATCTTCCCGGCTTTGCCGACGCCAGTCCGGACATTGTCGAAGCTGTCCTGCAGGAAGGCGCACGGATCGCCGAAGAGGTGATGCTGCCGCTCAACCAGGTCGGTGACCAGGAGGGCTGCGTTCGTCATGACGACGCGAGTGTTTCCACACCGAAGGGCTTCAAGGAAGCCTACAAGCAGTATTGCGAAGGCGGATGGCTTGGCCTTGCCGCGTCCCCCGAATATGGCGGCCAGGGCCTGCCCTACACGCTGCACACCGCGGTCTCCGAATACATGATCTCGGCCAACCTTTCGCTACTGATGTATCCGGGCCTGACCCAGGGTGCGGTGGCTGCGATTGCCGAGCACGGAACCGACGAGCAGAAGAACAAGTTTCTGCCGAAGATGATCGAAGGCACATGGACCGGCACCATGAACCTGACTGAGCCGCATTGCGGCACCGATCTTGGCCTGCTGCGCACCAAGGCTGTGCCGCAGGACGACGGCAGCTACAAGATTTCCGGCCAGAAGATCTTCATCTCGGCTGGCGAACACGACATGTCGGACAACATCATCCACCTGGTTCTGGCCCGCATCGAGGGCGCCCCGGAAGGCGTGAAGGGCATTTCGCTGTTCATCGTGCCGAAGATCATGGTCGGTGACGACGGTTCGCTCGGCGACCGCAACCCGGTCACCTGTGGTTCGCTCGAAGAGAAAATGGGCATCCACGGCAACGCGACCTGCGTGATGAATTACGACGAGGCCACCGGCTACCTAATCGGCAAGGAAAATGCCGGTCTCAAGGCGATGTTCGTGATGATGAACGAGGCCCGCCTCGGCGTCGGCCTGCAGGGCCAGGCGATGGGCGAAATCGCCTATCAGAATGCCGTTGCCTATGCACGCGAGCGTTTGCAGGGCCGGTCGCTGTCCGGCGCCAAGTTCCCCGACAAGAAAGCCGACCCGATCATCGTGCATCCCGACGTGCGCCGGACGCTGATGACCATCCGCGCCTTCAACGAGGCCGGCCGCGCCTTCATGCTGTGGACTGCGCTCAAGTCCGATGTGGCGCACAAGTCCGATGTCGAGAGCGACGTGCAGGAAGCAGACGACCTGCTCACCCTGGTCACTCCGGTGGTCAAGGGCGTGCTGACCGACAAGGGCTTTGACCATGCGGTAATGGCGCAGCAGATGTTCGGCGGCCACGGCTACATCGAGGAATGGGGCATGAGCCAGTATGTCCGCGATGCCCGTATTGCGATGATCTATGAAGGCGCCAACGGCATCCAGGCACTCGACCTGGTCGGCCGCAAGCTCGGCCAGAACGGTGGCCGCGCGGTGATGGCGTTCTTCAAGGAAGTCGGCGATTTCTGCGAGGAGAACCGCGAAAACGAAGAGCTGACGCTTTACACCAAGGGCCTGAAGAAGGGTCTCAACGACCTGCAGGCCTCGACCATGTGGCTGATGCAGAATGCGATGGAAAAGCCCGAAAATGCCGGCGCTGCCTCGACCGACTACATGCACCTGTTTGGTCTTGTGTCGCTTGGCTACATGTGGGCGCTGATGGCCAAGGCAGCCGTTGAAAAACGTGCCGCCGGTGCCGATGGCAAGGAAGAGTTCCTCGCCTCCAAGCTGCTGGTCGGCAAGTTCTACATGGAACGCATCATGCCCGAGACCGCGCTGCGCAAGACCCGCATCGAGACCGGCTGCGAAACCATGATGGAACTCGCCGAGGAGGCGTTTTAAGCAGCATCGGACTGCTTGAATTGAGAATGATGGCGGGCACGTTCATGTGCCCGCCTGAAACTTCGGGAGGAAGACATGGCGACATTGCCATCGGAAGTGCTTGGCGTACCCCGTCCGGACTGGATGGAAGACGACGTTGCCATGCTCGAGGACATGGCCAGCCGCTGGCTGGAAGCGGAAGTGGTTCCGCATTACGACCGTTATGAAAAGCAGGAGATGGTTGACCGCAGCGCCTGGGAAGGTGCCGGTGCAGCCGGTCTCTTGTGCGCGTCGATGCCCGAGGAATATGGCGGTTCGGGCGGGACTTACGCCCATGAGGCAGCCATCATCGAAGCGCTCGGCCGCACCGGAACCGACGGGTTCGGGATCGCGCTGCACAACGCCATCGTCGCGCCTTACATCCTGCATTTCGGCTCCGAAGAGCAGAAGCAGAAATGGCTTCCGAAGATGGCCACCGGCGAGATGATCGGCGCCATCGCCATGACCGAACCCGGCGCGGGATCCGATCTGCAAGGCATCAAGACCACGGCCAAGAAAGATGGCAACCACTACGTCATCAATGGCTCGAAGACATTCATCACCAATGGCCAGCACGCCAACCTGATCATTGTCGTGACCAAGACCGATCCGACACAGGGCGCCAAGGGCGTCTCGCTGATGGTGGTCGAGACCGACGAGGTCGAAGGTTTCCGGCGTGGCCGCAATCTCGACAAGGTCGGGCTCAAGAGTAACGATACATCGGAACTGTTTTTCGATGACGTGCGGATCCCGACGGCCAACATGCTGGGCACCGAGGAAGGCCAGGGCTTTGCCCAGCTGATGACGGAATTGCCGCAGGAGCGGCTGCTGATTGCCAACCAGGCGATCTCGATGATCGAGCGGGCCCTGGCGATCACCATCGATTACGTCAAGGAGCGCAAGGCCTTCGGCAAGACGATCATGGATTTCCAGAATACCCAGTTCAAGCTGGCGGAACTGAAATCGGAAGCGACCATGGCGCGGGTGTTTGTCAATCATTGCGTCGGTGAGCATCTGAAAGGTCAGCTCAGCTCGACCACCGCGTCGATGGCCAAGTATCTGACCACCGACCTGCAGTGCAAGGTGGCGGATGAATGCGTGCAGCTGCATGGCGGCTATGGCTACATGAACGAGTATCCGGTGGCCCGGATGTTCCGCGACGCGCGGGTGCAGCGGATCTACGGCGGAACCAACGAGATCATGAAGCTGTTGATTGCAAGGAGCCTGTGACAATGACCGACTTTACGCTTGATTGCTTCATGGAAAGCGGCAACGCCTACAAGGCGGCGTTGATGCTGGAACTCAGCAGTGCCGGCTGGACGCCGCGCCGGGTTGCCTTTTTCGCCGGACAGACACGCTCGCCGGAGTACCGCGAAATGAACATCATGGGCGAAGTGCCGGTGATGACCCACCACAAGGTGGACGGCGACGTGGTGCTGAGCCAGTCCGGTGCGATCCTGGATTACCTGTCGCGCGAACTCGACCGTTTCGGCCCTGCAAACGAGGACGAGCGCCGGGAAATCCTGCGCTGGCTGTTTTGGGACAACCACAAGCTGACCAGCTATGTCGCGACCTACCGGTTCATGAACCTGTTCCTGAAAAAGACCGACGACCCGGTGACGCAATTCTTCCACGCCCGAGCCGAGGGCGCCTTCAAGGTGCTCGACGCGCATCTTGCCGGACGGGACTTTGTCGTTTCCGGCCATCCGACCATCGCCGATCTATCGCTGTGTGGCTACCTGTTCTGGCCCGAGCAGATCGGCATGGACCTTGAAACCTATCCGAACATCGCGGCTTGGCTCGACCGCATCTCAGCCCTGCCGGGCTACAAGAGACCCGAAGAGCTGATGCCGAGCGGGCAGGACCCCGCAACGGCCACCGCCTGACCCAAACACCAAACCCTGGAGATCACCGCAATGGTTGATGTATTTGTCTATGATCACGTCCGCACACCGCGGGGCCGCGGCAAGAAGGACGGAAGCCTGCACGAAGTGCCGTCGGTCCGGCTGGCCTCGCGCATGCTCGAAGCGCTGCGCGACCGCAACGGACTTGCCACCGAAAAGGTCGATGACATCGTCATGGGCTGCGTCGACGCCATCGGCGAAGCCGGCGGCGACATTGCCCGCGCGGCAACCTTCGAAGCCGGTTACGCCACCGAGGCGCCCGGCATCCAGATCAACCGCTTCTGCGCATCGGGCCTCGACGCGATCAATTTCGGCACCGCCAAGATCGCCCAGGGTGCTGACGACATCGTCATCGCCGGCGGCGTGGAATCGATGTCGCGCATCGGCATCGGCGCCCAGGGCGGCGCCTGGTTCATGGATCCTTCCGTCAACATCCCGGCCTATTTCATGCCGCAGGGGATTTCGGCCGACCTGATCGCCACCAAGTACGGATTCAGCCGCGACGACGTCGACGCCTACGCAATGGAAAGCCAGAAGCGGGCAGCCAATGCCTGGGAGAAGGGCTATTTCAACAAGTCGGTTGTCCCGGTGAAGGACATCAACGGCCTGACCATTCTCGACCGTGACGAGCACATGCGCCCGGGCACCGACATGCAGGCGCTCGCGAGCCTCAACGCCTCTTTCGGCATGATGGCCGAAATGGGCGGTTTCGGCTCCGTCGCCATCCAGGCGCATCCGGAAATCGAGAGCATCAACCACGTCCACCATGCCGGCAATTCCTCGGGCATCGTCGATGGCGCCGGCCTTGTGCTGCTCGGCTCCAAACGTGGCGGCAGGACCATGGGTCTCGAGCCTCGCGCCAAAATCAAGGCGTTCGCCAATATCGGCTCCGACCCGGCGCTGATGCTGACGGGCCCGGTCGACGTGACCGAAAAGCTGCTCAAGCGCGCCAAGATGAAGATCGAGGACATCGATCTGTTCGAGCTCAACGAGGCCTTCGCGTCCGTTGTGCTGCGCTTCCAGCAGGCCTTCGACATTCCGTCCGACAAGATCAACGTCAATGGCGGCGCTATTGCCATGGGGCACCCGCTGGGCGCCACCGGCGCGATGATCCTCGGCACCGTGCTTGATGAACTCGAGCGCCGCGATCTCAACACCGCTCTCGTTACGCTGTGCATCGGCGCAGGCATGGGCACCGCGACGATCATCGAACGCGTCTGAATTCCGGAGAACCACAATGAGCAATGAAATTTACACTGTAGACGTCGACAATGACGGCATCGCGCTGGTTACCTGGGACATGGCCGACCGGTCGATGAACGTCTTCACCCAGGCAGCTCTCGAAGAGCTTGATGCGCTGGTCGACCGCTTCGTCGCCGATGACGCGGTCAAGGGCGTGGTCTTCACTTCCGGCAAGTCGACCTTCTCCGGCGGCGCAGACCTGACCATGATGAAGACCATGCTGGCCGGCATGGCGGAAGAAAAGCGCAACAACCCGGAAAAAGCCCAGCAGATGCTGTTTGACCAGGTTGGCAAGATGAGCTGGCTCTACCGCAAGATCGAAACCTGCGGCAAGCCTTGGGTCTCGGCCATCAACGGTGTGTGCATGGGCGGCGCGTTCGAATTGTCGCTGGCCTGCCATGGCCGCGTGGTGGCGGACTCGCCTTCCGTCAAGATGGCGCTGCCTGAGGTCAAGGTCGGCATCTTCCCCGGCGCCGGCGGCACCCAGCGGGTGCCGCGCCTGACCAATGCGCAGGACGCGCTGCAGATGATGACTACCGGTCAGTCGCTGACGCCGGCCCGCGCCAAGGCCATGGGCCTGGTTCACGAAGTGGTCGAGCCGAAGAAGCTGATCTCGGCCGCCAAGGCGATGATCAAGAACGGCCTGTCGCCGGTCGCGCCCTGGGACGTCAAGGGCTTCAAGCTGCCAGGCGGCAAGATCTGGTCTCCCCAGGGCGCCCAGCTGTGGCCCGCGGCGTCTGCTATCCTGCGCCGTGAGACGCAGGACAACTACCCTGCCGCCAAGGCGATCCTGCAGAGCGTGTTCGAAGGCCTGCAGGTTCCCATCGATACCGGCCTGAAGATCGAGCAGCGCTATTTCAGCCATATCCTGCAGACCCCTGAAGCGCAGTCGATGATCCGCTCGCTGTTCGTTTCGCTGCAGGAAATCAACAAGGGCGCCCGCCGCCCCGAAGGCATCAAGCAGACCAAGTTCCGCAAGATCGGCGTCGTCGGCGCCGGCTTCATGGGGGCAGGCATTGCCTATGTGACGGCCAAGGCCGGCATCCCGGTGGTGCTGATCGACCGCGATGATGCCGCGGCCCAAAAGGGCAAGGCCTATTCCGAGGACCTGGTCAAAAAGGGCGTCCAGAAGGGCAAGACCACCAAGGAAGAAGGCGAGAAGCTTTTGTCGCTGATCAGCCTGTCCACCGATCACGCCGACCTGGCCGATGCCGACCTGGTGATCGAGGCCGTGTTCGAGGACCGCGACGTCAAGAAGGCCGTGACGGAATCGATCGAAGCGCAGATCCGCCCGACCACGGTCTATGCCTCGAACACCTCGACACTGCCGATCACCGGCCTTGCCAAGAACTCGAAGCGTCCGAAGAACTTCATCGGCATCCACTTCTTCTCGCCGGTCGACAAGATGCTGCTGGTGGAAATCATTCTTGGCCGCAAGACCTCGGACAAGGCGCTGGCCGTGGCGCTCGACTATGTCGCCGCGATCAAGAAGACCCCGATCGTGGTCAACGACACCCGCGGCTTCTTCGTCAACCGCTGCGTGCTGCGTTACATGAACGAGAGCTACAACATGCTGGCCGAAGGCGTGCCGCCGGCGATGATCGAAAATGCCGCCAAGATGGCCGGCATGCCGGTCGGACCGCTGTCGCTCAATGATGAAGTGGCGATCGACCTGTCGCTGAAGATCGTCCGCGCCACCATCGCAGACCTCGGCGAAAAGGCCGTCGATCCGCGCCACCTGGAGCTGGTCGAACGGATGGTCGAGAAGGAAGGCCGCCTTGGTCGCAAGAACGGCAAGGGCTTTTACGACTACCCGGCCAAGCCTGCCAAGAAGCACCTGTGGCCCGAGCTGAAGACGCTGTATCCGCAGCAGGATCCTGCCAAGGTGGACGTTCAGGAGCTGCAGAACCGCTTTCTGGCTGCCATCGCCCTTGAAGCAGCCCGCACGGTGGAAGAAGGTATCGTCACCGATCCGCGCGAAGCCGATATCGGCACCATTCTCGGCTTCGGCTTTGCGCCCTACACCGGCGGTGCACTGAGCTACATCGACACCATGGGCGCCAAGGCGTTCGTCGACATGTGCAAGGTGCTGGCGCGCAAATACGGCAAGCAGTTCAAGGCACCGAAACTGCTGGTCGAAATGGCCGAGAAGGGCGAGACCTTCTACGAGCGCTTCAACCCCTACCGGGAAGACAAGGCTGCGGCGTAAACGCTGCAGCTTTGCACCGGACTTTCAAACGGGCCTTCGGGCCCGTTTTTTGTTGTCAGGATTTTGACGCCAGCAGCAATCTTGCCTGCGCATAGCCGCTGACGATGGCGCAGCTGCCGACGCGGTCGCAAGTGGGCGTATGGCATCGCGAAGATAGCGAGAAAATTAACCCCGGAGACGCATGATGGAAGGTCAAATCGCCAGGATAGCCTTGCCGGAAATCAGTCCGTTCGGCACTGTCGGCCAAAAGGGAGGTCCATCAATGCCTGTCATCGACTACTACTTTTATTGCGCATCACCGTTCACCTATCTTGGCCATAACCTGGTCTGCGAAGTGGCTGAGCGGCACAAGGCGACGCTGAACTACAAGCCGGTCAATCTCGGGGCCTTGTGGGACGTCTCAGGCGCGGTGCCTCCGGGCCAGCGCCCTCCTGTCCGGCAAAGGCTGCGACTGATCGAGCTGCAACGCCTCGCTGCCTGGCGCGGCCTGCCGATCAAGACCACACCGCTGCATTGGCCGGTGGATGCCGCGCTTGCGGACAAGGTGATCATAGCCCTGGTCGAAACCGGTCATGATCCACGCTACTTCATGAGCAAGGTGCTTGCCGGCGTCTGGGCCAATGACGACAACATTGCCGATGAAGCGGTGCTGACATCCTATCTCTCACAGGTGGGGCTGGATGCACGGCCTGCGCTTCTCGATGCCAAGACCGACGAGATCGCGGCCATTCGCGACCGCAACTCGCAGGACGCCATTGCTGCCGACGCCGTTGGCGTGCCGACCTATGTACTCAATGGCGAACCGTTCTGGGGTCAGGACCGGATCGAACTGCTCGACCAGGCACTGACCACCGGACGCAGCCCGATCCGCCCGCATTGAACAGGCAAAACCGACATCGCGCAAAGTGAGGATATTTTTCCTATTCGACTTTACGTGACCGGTGCTAATCATGTAGAAAAGTCTCATACGGGCCTTTTTGAAACGTCCGGCTTTTGCTCTGGAACCGCGGGAACCTCCACCATGCTCTCGCATGAACGCATCTGGTCAGCGCTCGATGCGCTGGCCGAACGCCACGGCCTGACGGCCTCGGGACTGGCCCGGCGCGCCGGGCTGGACCCGACTGCCTTCAACAAGTCCAAGCGGTCCGGCGCCGATGGGCGCCAGCGCTGGCCCTCGACAGAGTCCCTGTCCAAGGTGCTTGAGGCCACCGGGTCCTCACTCGACGATTTCATGAGCCTTGTGCGCGGTGAGCGCCCGACGACGGACAGCAGCTTTCCGGAGGGCGCCTTTCCTCCGCAGACAGGGTCCATACCCCTGCTCGGCTTTGCCCAGGCAGGCTCCGGCGGTTTTTTCGATGATGGCGGCTTTCCCGCCGGTCAGGGCTGGGACGTGGTGGATTTCCCGGCACAACCCTCAGAGAGACCCGGCGTCTATGCGCTCGAGGTTCAGGGTGACAGCATGATGCCGCTCTACCGCGACGGAGATATTCTCATCGTCGAGCCCGGAGGCCAGATCCGTCGCGGCGACCGGGTGGTGGTGCGTTCGCGTGAAGGCGAGGTGATGGCCAAGGTGCTCAACCGCCAGACACCGCGCTCCATCGAGCTGATGTCGCTCAACCCCGACCACCCCAATCGCAGCTTCGATGTCAGCGAGATTGACTGGATCGCCCGCATCATCTGGGCAAGCCAGTAGACAAGGCTCACCAGAAGAAGCGGCTGACCGGACCCGGCCGCATGGCCGACATGGCTCTTTCCGATACATCACGGCTTTGTGGCTTGTGCGCCGCGGTCGCGTTTCTTATCTAGTAGATACATCCAGGAGAGAAACTGCCCATGACCGAACGTGTTACCGCCCATGACGCCCTGATCTACCTTATGGTCACCATGTCCGCCGTGGACAAGGCCATGAATGACGCGGAGCTGGCGCGTATTGGCCGTCTGGTCACCTTCCTTCCCGTGTTTGAGGGATTTGACGCGGAGCGGCTGGTCGAGGTCACGCGCGCGGCTGCCGAGCTGCTCAAGGGGCCTGAAGGGCTCGATATCGTGCTCGAGGTTGTCCGCGACGCGGTGCCGCCGAAATCTTACGACACGGCCTATGCGCTGGCGGTGGAGATTGCCTCGGCCGACTACAATATCCAGCAGGAAGAAATCCGGCTGCTGCAGATGCTGCGCGACCGGCTGGGACTGGACAAGCTCACCTGTGCGGCAATCGAACGTGGGGCCATTGCACGGTTCAGGCGCGCCTGATTGCTCAGCCCCGCGCTGCCGTGTCGCAGCCGTTTCACCGGATCGTGTTTCGCGCGCCACAGCAAGCTGTGGCATGAGAAGGCAGTCCCACGAAACGGAGACACAAAATGACGCTGTTCGGTTTTTCCGAGCCGGTGATCCGGCTTCTGGCTTTTTCCACCATCTTCATCGCGCTTGCTGCTATCGAGCTGCTGGCACCAAGGCTTGAGCGCGACGAGATGCGCGGCGCCTTCAAGTCGCGGCGCTGGGTGACCAATCTGGCAATGGTGGTGCTGTCTTCGGTGGCGCTCAGGATCGTGTTTCCGCTGGCCGCGGTTGGCACCGCGCTGTGGGCGCAGAGCAACGGATTTGGGCTGTTGCCGATGCTCGGGCTGCCGCTCTGGCTTGCAGGCATCCTGGCGTTCATCGTGCTGGATTTCGCGGTCTGGTTCGAACATTTGGTGAGCCACAAATGGCCGTTGCTGTGGCGCATCCACCGCATGCACCATGCCGATACCGGCTTTGATCTGACAACAGCGCTCAGGTTCCATCCGCTCGAAATCGTGCTGTCGATGGTCTGGAAAGCTGCTGTCATCATTGCGCTCGGGGCGCCGCCGGTGGCGGTGCTGGTTTTCGAGATCGTGCTCAATGGCGCAGCCATGTTCAACCACGCCAATATCAAGTTGCCCAAGCCGGTGGACGCCATGTTGCGGCTCATCATCGTCACACCCGACATGCACCGGATCCACCACTCCACCGATCCCCGCGAAACCGATTCCAACTACGGCTTCAACCTGGCAATATGGGACCGGCTGTTTTCGACCTACACGCAGGCACCGCGGCTTGGTGACACCGGCATCGAGATCGGGCTGTCCGAATGGCGCGACAGCCGCACCGCGGGTCTTGGCTGGGCACTGGCCCTGCCCTTCAGATTTCCGCCAAAGCCACGGCCGGCTCGAAAACCCGATCAGTAAAGCCCGTTGGGGAACCAGCGCAGATAGAGTTCGGTGAAGCGGCCGTTCCTGTTGAGCGCGGAGAGTGCATGGTCGAATGCCTGGCTCAGCGGCGCGTTGCGCCGGCTCACGGCGATGGCCAGACCCTCTCCGAGATGGGCCTGGGAGACATAGGGGCCGTCAAGAAAACGGCAGCAACCTTGTGCCGACTGGCTTGAAAGCCAGAACGACAATTGCAGCCCGTCGCCGAACACGGCATCGATGCTGCCAGCCTTGAGCGCGTCGAACATCCATTGAGGCCTGGAGAAGGTCACCGGCTTCAGGTCCGAAAACCAGTCGCGCAACATGGCTTCGTGGGCCGTACCGCCGAGCACGCCGACCCGCTTGTCGGCCAGAGCCCTGGCACTGTCGATCTCGGGGCCTGTATCATTCCTCACGGCGAAGCGCGCGGGCAAAGCCAGGTAGGGGCGCGTGAAGCGGAAATCGTTGCGGCTTTCGGCAGTAATCGCCAGGCCCGATATCAAGGCCTCGGCCTGACCATTCGCAATTGCGCCTTCCAGCTCCCCCCACGGGAGCGCCTGGATCTGGCAGCGAGGCAACATCTCGAGCTCATCACAGATGGCGCGCGCCAGATCGATGTGAAAGCCAGCCAGATGGCCGGTCTGATCGAGAAAACTGAAAGGCGGAAAATCCACCGTGGTGACGAAACGAATGCGGCTGTAGGCTGTCAGGTCGGGAACCGGAATGCGCTCTCGCGGATCGGTATAGTTGGGCACAAGCATTTCGTCTGCGCTCGCCAACGGCAGAGCGGCCGCGAAAAAAACAACCAATGCGCAAGTTATACGCGAAATTCCCCTGAATACTAGGGGTGCAATCATGCGCGCTTCCACTACCATAGATTTATTATCCTGCTGCAACCGTCATGTGTTTATCAGAGTCATGGCCCCGAACAAAAGCACAGAACACCGCTTTCCCGGCTTCAACGAGGCCGATATGGCTGCGATCCGCACATCAAGCCCCCGCAGCACACGCGGCAAACTGCATTCGCAGAACATGCGGCCCATGACACCAGGCCCGGAAGCGCGGTTTTTCCTCCAGTGCGGCATCGGCAAACCGCAGGTCAATGCCGCCGCAGCAGCTGCAGAGACCAACGCCACCTCGATCGAGAAGGAGCTGATCGCGGAGGGCGTGATTGATTCCGAGCTCTATTACAGCTGGCTGGCGGGCGAGCTGGAGCTTCCCTATCTCAGCGAGATCGATCCCGATCAGGTGGTGCGGCTGCCATCGATGGGTGTGCTGTTGCACCGGGACGGGCCGTTGCGGTTGTCGCTTGCGGGCAAACAGGTCACCGTCATCGTTCCCGAAGCGCGAAGCATCGAGGCCGAGAAGGCCCGTTTCGCCAGAATGTCCGGGCTGCGCAGCAGGCTGATGGTCGCTTCACCGGCAACCATACGCCGTGCCGTGTGGCAGGCGGGCGCTTCCGACCGGGTCCGGAAAATCACCTTCGAGCTGGATCAGGACCAACAGGATGCAAGTGCGCGCCGTGTGATGACCGGCCCTCAGGGCTTCGTTCTGGCCTTGGCGGTCTACATCGCCGCCACCGGCTTCATGCTCTGGCCGTTCCTCGCCTTCACGGTGCTGCATGTAATCCTTACAATGTTCTTCTCCGGCGGTATCCTGCTACGCCTGGCCGCGCTGCTGGCTTCGGGCTTCAGACCCGCTCGAAAGCCGGTTGCAAAACCGTGTCGGGAAAGCAGCATGCCCGTCTACACCGTGTTGATTGCCCTGCACGACGAGGCCGAAATGGTGCCGGCACTGGTTTCGCGGATCTCAGCCCTGCGATGGCCCAAGAGCCTGCTCGACGTCAAATATGTCTGCGAGGCCGACGACACGGCGACGATCCGGGCCCTCAAGGCGCAAAAGTTGGGACCGCACTGCGAGATAGTGCAGACCCCGGATTTCGGCCCGCGCACCAAGCCAAAGGCCCTGCAATACGCGCTGCAGGGCGCGCGCGGTTCGCTGGTCACGGTCTATGATGCCGAGGACAAGCCGGCTCCGGGACAGTTGCTTGAGGCCTGGGCGGCCTTTCGCGGCGGCGATTCCCGGCTTGGCTGTGTCCAGGCCCCGCTGGCGATCGCAAACATGCGGACAAGCTGGATTTCCGGGCTGTTTGCGCTTGAATACAGTGGCCTGTTTCGGGTTCTCATCCCGTTTCTGGCGCGCACCCGCATGCCGATCCCGCTGGGTGGCACCTCCAACCATTTTCGCCGAACGGCGCTGGAATCGGTTGGCGGCTGGGATCCGCACAACGTCACGGAAGATGCCGACCTCGGGCTGAGACTGTATGCCCGCGGCTACCGGACCGGCACGCTCACGAGCGCCACGGTCGAGACCGCTCCGACCACACTCGACGTATGGACGCGCCAGCGAACCCGCTGGCTCAAGGGCTGGACCCAGACCTGGCTGGTGGCCATGCGCAGGCCCGGACGCACGATCAGGGCACTGGGGATGCGTGGGTTTGCGATCTTTCAGCTGATGATTGCCGGCATGCTGGTGTCGGCGCTCGCCCATCCGCTGATGTTCGTATTCATCGGCTTCACCCTGGCGTGGCTGGCCGGCACCTCGTCCGCATCCATCTCACCCTTGCATAGCGCGCTGATGTGGATCGATCTCGCCAATATCGGCGGCAGCTATCTCATCTTCATAGCCATGGGCTGGCGCGGCTTTACCGGCCACGAACGGGCTAGGCTGAAGGCGCGATGGATCTGCCTGACCCCTGCCTACTGGTTCATGATGTCGATGGCGGGCTGGCGTGCGCTGGGGCAGCTGATGTCGAACACCCATCTGTGGGAGAAGACACCGCATGCGGCCACGCCGGAGTGGGCAGCCCTCGCGGAGACCATCGGCATGAACAGCGATACGCCAGGTATGGAGCGGGTGAAGGGAATCGAACCCTCGTCTTAAGCTTGGGAAGCTTCTGCTCTACCATTGAGCTACACCCGCGAAAGCCGGAAAAAGCAATGGCGTTGATCAGCGACGCTGTCAAGCCGCATTGCCGGACGAGGCCGGGTTGACTGGGTGTGGGACCGACCTCATATGGATGGCGCCTCGCACCAACCACAAGATGGCCCATGAACCAGCTGAAATCCTTTCTTTCGTCACGACGCTTCGAAACCGTCATCACCGTTCTGATCGTTGTCAACGCGATCACGCTCGGCCTCGAGACCGTGCCGGAAGCGATGCAATTGTTTGGCGGACTGCTGACGCTTCTCGACCGGGTCATTCTCGGCGTCTTCGTCATCGAAGTGGCCGCGCGGCTGCTGGCGTGGCGGCTCGATTTCTTCCGTGATCCCTGGCGGATCTTCGATCTGCTCGTGGTTGGCGTGGCGCTTGTCCCGGCCACCGGAGGCCTGTCGGTGCTGCGCGCGCTGCGCATCCTCAGGGTGCTGCGGATCATCAGCATGGTGCCGTCGCTCAAGCGGGTGGTTGGCGGCCTGGTCAGCGCCCTGCCCGGCATGGGTTCGATCATGCTACTGCTGACACTGGTGTTTTATGTGTTTTCGGTGATGGCGACCAAGCTTTACGGCGACAGTTTTCCCGAATGGTTCGGCTCGATCCCGGCTTCGGCCTATTCGCTGTTCCAGGTGATGACGCTTGAGAGCTGGTCGATGGGCATTGTCCGGCCGGTGATGGAAGTCTACCCGATGGCCTGGGCATTCTTCATTCCGTTCATTGCCAGCACCACATTTACCGTGCTCAACCTGTTCATCGGTATCATCGTCTCGGCGATGCAGGAGGAGCACGATGCCGAGGCCTCCGCCGATCGGGAGGCGATGGCGTCGGAGCAGAGCGCGATGCTGGAAGAGCTCAAGGCAATCCGCAAGGATATCTCCGAGCTGAAAGCGATGCAGGCGGATACGGCGCGGCCGTCCTGATCAACAGATCCGAGAGCCTTGAAGCTCAATCAGGCGCGAAAATGCTTGGACAGCTTCAGGCCCTGAGCCTGATAGTTTGATCCCAGCCCTGATCCGTACAGGGCAGCGGGACGCTCCAGCATCTTCTCGTAGATCAGGCGACCGACGATCTGGCCGTGCTCGAGAATGAAGGGCACTTCGTGGCTGCGTACCTCGAGTACGGCCCGGCTTCCCGCGCCACCGGCATCGCTGTGGCCAAATCCGGGATCGAAGAAACCGGCATAGTGCACCCTGAACTCGCCGACCAGCGGATCGAACGGGGTCATTTCCGCGGCGTAGAGCGGCGGCACATGCACCGACTCCCGGCTCACCAGAATGTAGAATTCATCGGGATCGAGGATCAGATCGGCTGAACCGCGATTGTACAGCGGCTCCCAGAAATCGAACACGTCCTGGGCCGCACGCTTGTCGACATCGACAACGGCGGTGTGATGCTTGCCGCGATAGCCGATGAGCGCATCGCCGCCCTGCCCCATCAGGTCGATCGACAGGGCAATGCCGCCGCCCGAGACATTGGGGGTTTCGGAGGCGACAAGCGTTTCAGCACCGTGAAGAGCGGACAGCTCATCCTCGCCGAGCACCGCATGGCCCTGACGGAAACGGATCTGGGACAGGCGCGATCCGGTGCGCGCAACGATCGGGAATGTTCGCGGGCTGACCTCAAGCCAGAGCGGGCCGGTGTAGCCGGGCGCGATCTTGTCGAATTCCTGACCGTGATCGGTCATCACGCGGGTGAAGATGTCGAGCCGGCCGGTCGAACTTTTCGGATTGGCAGAGGCAGAAATCTCCGGCGGCAGGTCAAGGCTTTCGAGCAAGGGCACGATATAGACGCAGCCGGTCTCCAGCACAGCGCCGGCAGAAAGATCGATTTCATGCATGCTCAGCCGCTGGAGCTTGTCCTCGACCCTGGCCGATGGACCGGGAAGGAAACTCGCACGAACTCGATACGCCCGCGCTCCCAGTCTCAGATCCAGGCTTGCGGGCTGGATCTGATCGGCATCAAGCGGCCGGCCGGCGCCAAGCTTTCCAGCATCAAAGAGCGCCTGAATCGCGCTGTCGGAGAGAATTCCCTCTGCCAAGATCTGCATGCTCCAGTTTGCCTGATGCCTTGATGACAAGGCGAAGCGATTGACGCAAGCGGCGGAACCGCTTAAAAGCACGGTTATCCCGTGGTGATTTGGCCGACCGGCTTGCAGCCACGTTAAACAAGTCGCTAAAATGGTCGGGTTGCAAAACCGGCTGGCGACTTCGCAAGCCGGTATTTTTGTGTGTTGGACCAGGATCATGACAAGCAACCGACAATTCCGCCCCGCCACCCAGCTCGTGCATGGCGGCACCAGCCGCTCAGGATTTGGCGAAACCTCCGAAGCGATATTTCTGACCCAGGGCTTCGTCTACGACAGCGCCGAGGCGGCGGAAGCACGGTTCAAGGGCGAAGACCCCGGTTTTGTCTACTCCCGCTATGCGAATCCAACCAATGACATGTTCGAAAAGCGCATGTGCCTGATGGAAGGCGCGGAAGATGCGCGCGCCACCGCCTCGGGCATGGCGGCGATTTCGGCAGCGCTGCTGTGCCAGCTCAAGGCGGGCGACCACGTGGTGTCGGCACGGGCGCTGTTCGGCTCCTGCCGCTGGGTCGTCGAGACGCTGCTGCCCCGCTACGGCGTTGAATCCACTCTTGTTGACGGCCGCGACCTGGCCAATTTCGAGGCCGCGATCCGGCCCAACACCAAGGTATTCTTTCTCGAAAGCCCGACCAACCCGACGTTGGAGGTGGTCGACATCGCCGGCGTGGCCAAACTTGCCAATCAGATCGGCGCCAAGCTCGTGGTCGACAACGTGTTTGCCACACCGCTGATGCAGAAGCCGCTCGAACTTGGCGCCCATGTGGTGGCCTATTCGGCGACCAAGCATATCGATGGCCAGGGCCGTTGCCTGGGCGGGGTGATCCTGTCGGACAAGGACTGGATCGACGAGCACCTGCATGATTATTTCCGGCACACCGGCCCGTCGCTGTCACCGTTTAACGCATGGACCCTGCTCAAGGGCCTGGAAACGCTGCCACTGAGGGTGCGGCAGCAGACCGAGAACGCGACCCGCGTGGCCGACTTCCTGGCAGACCATCCGGCGATTGCACGGGTGATCTATCCCGGACGCGCGGACCATCCGCAGGCCGATATCTGTGCCAAGCAGATGAAGGGTGGTTCAACGCTGGTGGCGATCGATCTCAAGGGGGGCAAACAGGCTGCGTTTGCGATGCAGAACAAGCTGGAGGTGATCAAGCTCTCCAACAACCTCGGAGACACCAAGAGCCTGATCACGCATCCGGCCACCACGACGCACAAGAATCTTGCGGAAGAGGCGCGCGCCGAACTTGGCATCGGGCCCGGGGTGTTGCGGCTTTCGGTGGGGATCGAGGATGCCGACGATCTGATCGAGGATCTCGATCACGCGCTGTCAGGTCTCTGAAGGCTGGTTGGGAAACTCTGCCCGCGCCTGCACAATCCGCGAGATCGCGGTGTAAAGGCAGATCACGCTGAACACCCAAGCCACCGGCGCAAACCAGGCCGGCCAGAGGCAGAAGATCCCAAACACGATATAGGTCTCGCTGGCTTCGGCGAGACCGGTGGTGAAGTAGATCGACTTGACGCCCCGCGCCGTGGTGCTGAGACCGCGTTTTTCCGCGACCACGGCATAGGCGAGAAAACTCGCGCCATTGACGTAGAACGAGAAGATCAGGGCGGCGCCAGCCAGGGCGTTGGCAGCGGGGTCGTAGACTATAAAGGCTAGCGGCACCGCGCCGTAAAACACGAAATCCAGCGTGATATCGAGATAGCCACCGAAATCGGTTTTCTGGCTGGCACGGGCCACCGAGCCATCCAGTCCGTCGCAGATCCGGCTGATGACAATCAGCATGAGCGCAACGAGCATGTAACCTGCCGTGATCAGTCCTGCCGCTGCAAGGCCGATGAGACAGGCGAAGATCGTCACATGGTCGGCTTTCACGCCCCGGCTGGCCAACCAGGTTCCGATCCGGTCCAGAGGCGGCTGGATAAACTTGCGGGCGGTCCCGTCCATCATGGCGTCATCTTCCTCTTTGCCGCATGTGATAGCGCGGCCCGTCCCGCACGTCACCTCCGGCACAGGTTTGAGGTCATCACATTCAAGTCAGCGCAAACCGCATTTCCGGGGCTTTTGGTTGCACTGCAACGCTTGACGCGGGGACCTCTCTGTAGAATGAGTGTCGCAAGGAGTGACTGATGTATCGTGCGCTAACACGCCAAATCGAAGTGACGGTGGAACCATACTATCTCGAGGACCAGTCGGACCCCGAGGACGGACGCTATGTCTGGGGATACCGGATCGTCATCGTCAACCATTCCGAGCAGATCGTGCAGCTGCAAAGCCGGCATTGGAAGATCACCGACGAGAACGGCATCGTCGACGAAGTCCGGGGCCCCGGAGTGGTGGGCGAACAGCCGGTGCTTGGCCCCGGAGACACCTACGAATATTCCTCTGGCTGCCCGCTGGACACCCCGTCCGGCGTCATGGTCGGCACTTACCAGATGCAATCTGCCGCGGGCGAATTGTTCGATGTCGAGATCCCGGCCTTCTCGCTGGACCTGCCGGGCATGGCAAGAACGCTGAATTGACCGCCTTCGCCGAATTCCGCCCGGTGATGCTGGTCACCGGCCTGCTGGTGGCAACACTCGGCTTTGCCATGCTGTTGCCCGCACTGGTGGATATTGCCGCGGACAATGACGACTGGATGATCTTTGCCAGTTCCGGCACGATTACAATGCTGGTCGGGCTTGGTCTGTTTGCTGCCAATCGCGGCATCCCCAAGGGCCTGTCGACGCGGCAGGCGATGCTGATGACCGTGGTCTCCTGGGTGGCGTTGATTGCGTTCGGCGCGCTGCCGTTCCAGTGGTCAGGCGTCGTGCCAAGCTACACCGACGCATTTTTCGAATCGATGTCGGGCCTGACCACCACCGGCGCCACGGTGATCACCGGCCTTGACTATGCGCCGCCGGGAATCCTGTTCTGGCGCGGATTGCTGCAGTGGCTTGGCGGGCTCGGGATCATCGTCATGGCCATTGCCGTGCTGCCGATGCTGCAGATCGGCGGCATGCAGCTTTTCAAGGCCGAAGCTTTCGACACGGCAGAAAAAATCCTGCCGCGGGCGACGCAGATCTCAACCTCAATTACACTTGTCTTCATCGCCATGACCGGCATCTGCGCCGTCGCCTACATGGCCGTCGGCATGGCTGCGGACGATGCGCTGATCCATGCGATGACCACGGTGGCCACCGGCGGGTTCTCGACCAAGGACGCCTCGATCGGGCACTTTCAGAATCCCGGCGTCGAATGGATTGCGATCGTGTTCATGGTTCTGGGATCGATCCCCTTCATCCTGTACGTGCAGATGCTGCAGGGCCGGTTCCGACCGATCCTGCGGGACGAGCAGGTCAAGGCGTTCATGAGCTTTCTCGGCGTTGCGGTGCTGGCCGGATGGATGATGGCGCATTTCAGCGAGAACCATATCGGGCTCGAGGGCCTGCGCCATTCCGCGTTCAACGTGGTCTCGATCGTCACCGGCACCGGATATGCCTCGACCGACTACGGCCTGTGGGGGCCGCACGCGGTGGCGTTCTTCTTCATCATCATGTTTGTCGGCGGTTGCGCCGGCTCCACATCCTGCGGCATCAAGATCTTCCGTTTCCAGGTGCTGATCGAGGGCGTGCGTCAGCACGTTTCCCAGGTGATGTATCCGCATGGTGTCTTTCGCGCCCACTTCAACGGCAAACCGATCCAGGATCGGGTCATTGCCTCGGTGATGAGCTTCTTTTTCCTGTTCATGGCCTCCTTCGTGGTGCTGTCGATCCTGTTGCGGCTGACCGGGCTCGATACGGTCAGTTCGCTGTCGGGAGCCGGGACCGCGCTGTCCAATGTCGGCCCCGGACTGGGTGACATCATCGGCCCGTCGGGCAATTTCCAGTCGCTCAGCGACATTCAGAAATGGCTGCTTTCCGCCGGCATGCTGCTGGGACGGCTGGAGCTGTTTACCGTGCTGGTGCTGTTCCTGCCGCGCTTCTGGCGCTCCTGACCACAATCAGGCCCGCTGCGCCGACGGTCGTCTGCCGTAGACGAAAGAGAAGGCACGGGCAACATCATCGCCGATGCCGACAAGTGCAGGAACAAGGAACAGAACCAGCAACGTGGTCATGGCCAGCCCGAAGACGATGGTGATCGCCATCGGCAGCAGGAACTGGGCCTGCAGGCTGGTTTCATAAAGCAGCGGCAGCAATCCGCCGATGGTGGTCAGCGACGTCAGCAGTACCGCGCGCAAACGATCACGACTGGCACCGACCGCGGCCTGGGCCAGCGTGTCGCCTTCCGCTCGCCGCTCCTCCAGCCGGGCAACCAGGATGATGGAATCATTGACCAGAATACCCGCCAGTCCCAGCAGGCCGATGAAGGACAGGATGGTCAGCTGATAGCCCAGCACCCAGTGGCCGAAGATCGCGCCGACAACCCCGAACGGGATGATCAGAAGCACCGCGATGGGGCGCCAGTAACTGGCGAACACCCAGGCCAGAATAATGTAGATGACGCTGAGTGCCACCGCGACACCGATCTGCAGATCGCTGAAGGCGGCTTCCTGTTCTTCCGACCGACCGCCGAATGTGTAGCTCACCCCATGGCGCGCAGCGATCAGATCGAGTTCGCCGCTGGTGGTCAGCTGCTCGACCACGGCGCCCGTGGTGGTGACAGCCGTATCCAGGTCACCGGTTACGGAGATGGTGCTCTTGCCATCACGGCGCTGGATCGCGGAGAAGCCCTGACGCTCGGTCATGTCGACCACTTCCGCCAGGGGTACGAAAGTGCCGCCGGGGCTTCTGAGCTCGAAATCGCGCAGGGCCTGAGACCCGGGGGACGCAGGCTTTTGCACCAGCCGCACGGTGACCTCGTCATCGCCGCGCGGAAAGCGGAACGGAACCGAGCCGTCAAAGGCGTTGCGGATCTGCCGGCCCACATCCTCGATGGAAAAGCCAAGCGCCGCGCCCTGTGGCGTCAATTGCATCACCAGTTCGGGCTTGCCCCAGGGCAGGTTGTCATCCAGCCCGGTGACGCCATTGATGCCCGACAGCAGGGCGACGACATCGGCAGCCGCCGTCTTCAGGGCCGCCACGCGCTCGCCTTGGAGCCGCACTTCGATGTCCCGGCCCGGAGGCCCGCCACGCGATTGCGCGACGGCAAAGCGGGTGACGCCGGCGGTATCGGGTGCTGTCTTGCGCCAGGCGTTGACGATATCGGGCGTGCGCACATCGCGCTCTTCGGATGTGGTCAGCTGCACCTTGATGCGCGCCGTGGCGCTGCCGCTGCGGCTCGAGGCTCCGAAAGTGGTGAAGACCGCCTTGATCGAGGACGGGCCATCGCCCGCCAGCGCCCTGTCGGCATGGCGCAGCGCCTGTTCGTGTGCCGCGATAGCATCGAGTGCGATTTCATCCGGCAGGCCGGCGTTGAAGATGATGGTACCGGAAATGTTTTCCGCTTCGGGCGAAGGAAAGAACACAAATTCAACACGTCCGGAGCGGGAGAGGCCAATGGCCAGCACCATGACCATGGCAATGGCGATCGAGAGCGTGACATAGCGCCAGTTCCACGCCAGTTGCACCAGCCTGTTGAAGGCACCATCGCGAAAGCGGTCGAAGCCGTGGTCGAAGGCACGGCGGAAGCGGCTTTCGCCAGCCTCTTCGGGCCGTCCCCCTGCCCGGCTCTTGCGCCGGCGCAAGGCTAGCAGGGCCCATTCCATCAGGGTTGCCAGGGCCAGCGACACCGCCACCACCAGCACCATCCGGCCGGCCTGCGGCAGATCGGCGAAGCTCCGGGCGGCGGCTCGCAGGCCGGTGTCGCTTGCCCCCAGAGCCAGATCCACGGCCAAACGCCCTGACAAACCAGTGAGAAACACCATCAGCACAAGCGCGATCAGGAATTGGCGCCACCAGGACCAGCCTGGCGCCCTGCGTCCGGACAGCGAATTGGCAAGGTGCCCGGGCAGGATCAGGAAACATTCGAGCAGGCTGGACACCAGCACCGCAATGACGACCATCGGCAGCACGGCCATCATCTGGCCGATGGTGTCGCCGATGATCAGGATCGGTGCAAAGGCCGCAAGCGTTGTCGACATGGCCGCGATCACCGGGGTGAACATCATGCCGACGCCGTTTTCAGCCGCCGTGTGCGGATCGTCGCCCATCTGAAGCCGCGTCGCGGTGTGCTCGCCCACCACGATGGCATCGTCAACGATGATGCCGAGCATCATGATCAGCGAGAACAGAGACATCATGTTGATGGTCTGACCGGAGGCATACATGAAGCCGATGGTCGCAAGCATCGCGACCGGAATGCCGGCTGCGACCCAGAAGGCGATGCGGGCATTGAGAAACAGGAACAGGATTGCCACCACGACGAGAAGGCCGCCAAGCCCGTTCTTGACCAAGAGCCAGATCCGGGCCGCCAGGGCATCCGAGGCCACTTCATAAGTGGCGATTTCAACGCCCGGCGGCAGTTGCGGGCTGATCTCGTCGATATAGGTTGAGAGGATCGATGCGGTCTTGAGCGTATCAGCCGTTGGCGCACGACGGACATCAAGTTCAATGGCGGGCGAGCCGCTGGCCAGCCCACGGGTGTCATCGGCATCAAAACCGTCGTTGATGGTGGCGATGTCGCCGAGCAGCACCTTTTCACCACTGGGGAACGACTTGACCTCGATATCGGCAAGTTCGCGCGCGCCCTGCGCTTCAGCGAGCGTTCTGAGCTGGCGGTCAACGGCGCCCTCGACGGTGCCTGACGGCAAATCGCGGCTGTTGGCGGCGATTGCCGAAGAGACATCGGAGATCTTCATGTCCAGGCGCCGCAGCTCGATCTCCGGCACCTCGACACGGATCTCGGCGCTGCGAAGGCCGGTGAAGTTGATCTTGTCGATACCGCGATCAATCAGATCATCGCGGATGCGCTTGGCCCAGGCGCGCTTGACCACCTCGTCGGCATCGCCGAACACGGCGAGCTTGGCCACGGTATCGAAGAACACCGACCGGGTGATTGTGGGGTCTTCGCTGTCTTCGGGCAGGTTGCCGACCGCCTTGACCGCGGTTTCCACATCGGTCATCGCCTGGGTCATGTCGGTGCCATCGACAAATTCGAGCCGGACACTGGCCGAGCCTTCCGAGGCGGTCGACGTCATGCGGTCGACGCCGGAAACATAGCGAACTTCCGGCTCGACCAGAGCCAGGATGTTGGTCTCGACGTCCTCCGCGCTGGCTCCTGACCAGGCCACCCCGATGGTGATGGTCGGGCGATCAATGGTGGGGAAGAACTGGGTGTTGATGCGCGCGATCGAGAAGGCGCCGAAGAGGATCATCAGCACCATCAAGAGATTGGCCGCGTTGGGATGGCGGATGAAGGTGCTGACCAGACCACGGCCTGCAAACAGTCCCCGGCCCGGCGCCTCGCTCATGCTCATTCCGCGGCATCCGGGGTTTCAGCACCAGATTCTTCTGATGGCGTTGGCTCGCCGGAGGGCTCGCGCACGCTGACCCCTTCAGAGGCTTCCGTCAGCCGGGTGACGAGAACCCGATCGCCATCGTTCAGATCCCCGTCCAGGATGGCATTCTCGCCATCCCAGGCAATCAGTTGCACCTCCCGGCGTTCAAGCTTGCCGTCCACCACCAGGAAGACATGATCGGAATCGCGCACCGCGGTCTCGGGGAGACGGAAGGTCTGCGGCCAGATCCGGTCGGGCACGGTCAGCGAAACAAACGCGCCGGGGCGCAACCGCACCGGGTTGTTCGCCTCGCCGATGCGGGCGAAGACCTCGACGCCGCCGCGCTCGGCGGTCACGCGGGCACCGATCCGATCGATGGTTGCGGGCCAGGTATAGACGATGCCGCCGACCGTCCAGCTCAGTTGGACTTCGCGGCCGATCAGGGGATCGGCATCGGTCGCCATGCGTCCATACTGAGCATTGGTCAGGGTGAATTTCACATCGAGGGCGGTGTCGTCATAAATCGAGGCCACCACTTCGTTGGCATTGACCGAGCGGCCGGTTTCGACGGACTCATCGGAAATGACGCCGTCAAACGGGGCGACGAGTGCGGTCTCCTGCAATTTGCGCTCGGCTTCGCGGACTTTCCACTCCAGCCGTTCGGCATTGGCTTCCTGCTGGGTGCGCTGGGCTTCGGCGATGAGGATATTGTTGCGGCGCTGGCTCGAGGCCTGTTCGCGCTGGGACAGAACCAGGCGTCTGGCGTCGACTTCCTTGTCGGTCAGGGCTCCTGTTTGCGCGAGCGACAAGGCCCGCTCGAGATCGGCCCGGCCGAGTTCCAGCTGGGCATCTGCTGCTTCCAGCTGCTCGCGTTCGGAAGCCAGCCGCGCGTCGATCTCGGCAATCGCGGCCCGGGTGGAGGCGAGATTTGCGCGGGCTTCAACCAGCGCGCCTTCATAGGCGAAGGGATCAACGCGCAACAGCACCGTGCCCTGGGTGACCCGCCGTCCGGCGACAAGATCGGGATGGATCTCGACCACGTCGCCGCTAACGGCGACGCGCAGATCGACATTGCGTCCGGTCTCGACCTGGCCATAGAGCCGGATGTCAGGCCGGTTGTCGGCGCGTTCGGCTGTGGCCGTCTCGACGGTGTAGACCAGCGGCGTGAAGGCGCGCGGGGTGCGCTCTTTCTTGGACGCCGCCAGGCGATCCATCGCCACCCAGGCGCCGGCAAGCACGAGCGCCATCAGCGCGAACTGCACCAGGGGCCGCAGGAACCGGCTGCGCGCCGGCACAGGTTCCCCGCGCGGGGGCTGGGCCGGCACATCCAAGCGACTGTCCGCCTTGTCGAGCATTGCGTTCCTCCGTTGGTCAAACAGGTAACGCAATGACGGCGCATGGCAAATTAAAGTTTCGTCATGTTCCTGCCTGGAGCAGCTCAGCCCTGGATTTCGGCAGGATCAAAGCGATAGGCGGTCGAGCAGAATTCACACTGCACGGTGATCACGCCGTCTTCCACGCTTTCGGTGATCTCTTCAGCCGAAAATCCGCTGAGAACCTCGCCCAGCCGTTCACGCGAACAGCTGCACTTGTCGAACACCGGGACCGGCTGATAGGTCCGCGCACCGCGCTCGTGAAACAGCCGGTAGAGAAGCCGCTCGGCGCCGACTTCCGGGTCGGTCAGCTCACCGGGCTCGACGCTGCTGACCAGGATCTTGGCCTCGGCCCAGCTGTCGTCCTCGTCGTGAACCATTCCCTCAAGGCCTTCCGGCGCATCTCCGCCGGGAAGGTCGGGATGGCGCATCCGCTCAGGTGCCTGTGGCAGGAACTGGGCAACGATACCGCCCGCACGCCAGCTGTGGCGCGGCTTGCCGTCCTCGTCGCGGTCAATCAGTTCGGCGACGGCCAGGCGTACGACGGTCGGGATCTGCTCGGACTGGCGGAAATAGGTTTCGGCCATGGCTTCCAGCGTCTCGCCTTTCATTTCGACGATACCCTGGTAGCGCTGCATGTACTCACCCTGGTCGATGGTGAAGGCGAGAATACCGTTGCCGAGCAGTTCTGCAGGGCTCGTTTCGCCCGAGGCCTGGGCTGAGGCAAGACGCTCTTCGTCAAAGCGGGCATAGGCGCGCAGGTTTCCCGGCGTGGTGAAATCGGCAACGACAAGGTCCACGGGCCCATCGCCCTTGGTCTGGACAATGAGCTTGCCCTCGAACTTGAGCGAGGTGCCGAGCAGCACCGTCAGGGCAATGGCTTCTGCCAGCAGCCGGGCGACCGGTTCCGGGTAGGAGTGGCGCGCCAGTATAGCATCGATCATCGGGCCGAGCTGAACGGTGCGGCCACGCACGTCGAGGCCGTCCACATCGAACGGCAAAACGCGGTCGTCTCCGGCGAAAGCGGGTTCGCCGTGGGTCTGGGTATCGGTTTCCATCATCAATTCCGATTGTTCGTTGCGACACAGCCTGCCATCAGACGGCAAGGTCCGGTCCGGCTGCATATTTCAAAACGAGCATATAGGCATGGACAACGGCAAGTGCCAGAGGCGTTACAAAACGCCCATGCACCAGCGCATCACCGCCTTTTGGGCATGCAACCGGTTTTCGGCCTCATCAAACACCACCGACTGCGGCCCGTCCATCACCTCGTTGGTGACTTCCTCGCCACGATGCGCCGGCAGGCAATGCATGAACAACGCATCCGGATTGGCCTTGGACATGAGGTTCTCGTTGACCTGATAGGGAAGGAACACGTTGTGGCCGCGCGCCTTGTGCTCCTGGTTCATCGAGATCCAGGTATCGGTGATCACGCAGTCGGCGCCCGTGACCGCGCGGTCCGGATCGGCGCTGATATCGATCTCGGCACCCTGCTTTCGGGCCCACTCGACAAACCTGGCATCGGGCTCGGACCCTTCCGGCGTTGCGATCTGCATGCGGTAGCCGAACTGTGCAGCTCCCTCGATGAGCGAATGCAGCACGTTGTTGCCGTCGCCGGTCCAGGCCAGCGTCTTGCCCTTGATCGGGCCGCGATGCTCCTCAAAGGTCAGGATGTCGGCCATGATCTGGCACGGATGGGTGTCATCGGTGAGTGCATTGATGACCGGCACGGAGGCATGTTCGGCAAGTTCGAGCATGCGGGCATGATCAAGCGTCCGGATCATGATCAGATCGACATAGCGCGAGAGAACCTTGGCGGTGTCGGCAATGGTCTCTGCGCGGCCAAGCTGCATCTCTGTTCCCGACAGGAACAGGGTCTCGCCACCGAGCTGGCGCATGCCGACATCGAACGACACGCGTGTGCGGGTCGAAGGCTTTTCGAAGATCATGGCCAGCATCTTGCCGGCAAGCGGGCGATCCGCTTCGGTGGCCGTCTTGGCGGAGCGCGCCGCATCCATCATGGTGCGCAAATCCCCCGCGCTGACGGCAGACAGATCAAGAAAATGGCGGTTGCCGGCGGATGTGGTCTTGGTCATGGAATCCGGTCCGTTCAGTTGGCTGTGCCGCTGCGGGACAACATGTCAAGTGCGGCCTCTGTTCTGGAAAGTGCCTCGCGGGCTTCTTCGGCGGTGACAATCAACGGCGGCAGCAGGCGGACAACATTGTCTCCGGCAGGCACGGCCAGCAGATGCTCATTGCGCATGGCCTGCACCAGATCCGCATTCGACTTGGCGCACTTGATGCCGAGCATCAGGCCAGAACCCCGCACTTCGGAGATCAGATCGGGATAACGATCCTTGAGCGAGGCCAGTCCCTGGCGCAACACCAGGGCAACATCGTTGACATGGGTGAGGAAGTTCTCATCAAGGATGACATCCAGCACGGCATTGCCCACCGCCATGGCGAGCGGATTGCCGCCATAGGTGGTGCCGTGGGTGCCGAGTGTCATGCCATCGGCCGCGCTGGCAGTGGCAAGGCAGGCACCGAATGGAAAGCCGCCGCCGATGCCCTTTGCCACGGCCATGATGTCGGGCTCGATACCGGCCCACTCATGGGCAAACAGCTTGCCGGTACGTCCAACCCCTGACTGGACCTCATCGAGGATCATCAGGATGCCGTGCTCATCGCACAGATCGCGCAGGGCGCGGAGGCTCTCATTCGAAAGCGGACGGATTCCGCCCTCGCCCTGTACCGGCTCGATAAGGATGGCGGCAGTGCTGTCGGTGATCGCAGCCTTCAGCGCCTCCATGTCATCGAAGGGCACCTGGTCGAAGCCCTCGACCTTGGGGCCGAAGCCCTCGAGATATTTGGGCTGGCCGCCTGCAGCGATGGTCGCCAGAGTACGGCCATGAAAGGCACCTTCGAAGGTGATGATGCGGTAGCGGTCAGGCTGGCCGTTGACATGGAAATGCCGCCGGGCGGTCTTGATGGCGCATTCAAGCGCCTCCGCACCGGAATTGGTGAAGAACACCTTGTCAGCGAAGGTTACCTCGGTCAGGCGCTCAGCCATGCGCGACTGGTCGGGGATTTCATGCACATTGGAGAGATGCCACAGACGGTCGGCCTGGGCTTTCAGCGCCTCGACCAGATGCGGATGAGTGTGGCCGAGGGAATTGACCGCGATGCCGGCCGCAAAATCGAGGTAGCGCTCCCCTTCCGGGGTTTCCAGCCAGACGCCGTTCCCGCGCTCGAACACGATCGGCACGCGGTTATATGTGTCATAAAGCGGCTTGGCATCGGCCATGGCGCTTCTCTCCTCATTAGAGACCGAACAAAATGCAATGCCCCGCGCCCAGCGACCGCAATGGCCGCCAACCTGACAAGGGTATGCCGGAAAACCAAAATGCCGCCCTTTCCGGGGCGGCGTGGGCACTATTTACATTTCAACATGGCCTGTCAATGAGACACGGCGCTCCGCGACACAAGCCGGCATCGGCTTCTCCAGGTGCGTTGAATTTGCTCCTGCATTCTCTAATTTAGCAATGACTGGTAAGATTTTGTACCCTCTTCGTAAGTTGGGGAAAACCGCAAAAAGGAATCAGCATGATTCGGCTGACTCTTGTCACGGAGTCTGCCGACCACTAAGTTGAGATCATGAAATAGAGGTTCGCGGCGGACACTATTCACCTCACTGAAACCGAGTTTTCAAGCTCCGGTCATCCGGGGCGACGGTGAGGGATTCTGCCATCCCGAGATACGGGATACAGGGAGAGTATTTTATGAACTGGACTGATGAACGGGTCGAAAGGCTCAAGAAACTCTGGGCGGACGGGCTCAGCGCGAGCCAGATTGCGGCACAACTGGGCGGCGTCAGCCGCAATGCCGTGATCGGCAAGGTGCACCGGCTCAACCTGCCTGGCCGTGCCAAGAGCGGTGGACAGGCGTCGGTACGCACCAAGCGCACCACCGCAGCACCGCGTGCGCCGAACTATGCAGGCCGGACGACGCAAAGCCAGACATCGCGCCCGGTCGGCCGCTCAAACGGTGGCGCGGCGCTGAAGCAGGATCTGGACGTTGTTGCATCGGAAGAGATCGATACACGCCCGGTGGACGATGTGGTGGTGCCGATCTCGCGCCGGCTGACACTGGTGGAACTTTCCGAGCGGACATGCAAATGGCCGGTCGGCGATCCCCTGCAGGATGATTTCCACTTCTGCGGCAATGATTCAGGCGATGCTTCGCCTTACTGCGGCTATCACGCCAAATTGGCGTTCCAGCCATCCAGCGAACGCAAACGCGCCCGCTGATCCACAGCATGCAATGAATGCAAAAGCCCGGGTTTGTCGCCCGGGCTTTTTCTTGTCTGCATCTTCCTGACTGCCCGCAGGCTGAAGATCCCCGGTCAGGCCTCGATCGAATATCCGGCGCCACGAACCGTGCGGATGGTGTCACGCATGCCGGACAGATTGACCGCCTTGCGCAGCCGGCCGACATGCACATCGACGGTGCGTTCATCGACATAGACATCGTGACCCCAGACACCATCAAGCAATTGCGCACGGGAATAGACCCGGCCGGGGGAGCTCATCAGATACTCGAGCAGCCGGAACTCCGTCGGACCGAGCTTGATGTCACGGCCACGACGCTTGACCCGGTGAGTCTCGCGGTCGAGTTCGATGTCGCCGACCTTGAGTTGGCTGGAAATGACTTCCGGCCGCGCCCGGCGCAGCATGGCCCTGACGCGGGCGAGCAATTCCGGCGTCGAGAAAGGCTTGACGACGTAATCATCCGCACCGGTCGCCAGGCCTCGCACCCGCTCGCTTTCCTCGCCGCGGGCGGTCAGCATGATAATCGGCAGGCGCTCGGTCTCGGCCCGGGCGCGCAAACGGCGGCACAGCTCGATCCCGGAAATGCCCGGCAGCATCCAGTCGAGGATCAGCAGGTCGGGAACCCGCTCCTGCAACCTGATCTCCGCCTCATCGCCGCGCAGCACGGTGTCGACTTCATAACCTTCGGCTTCGAGGTTGTAGCGAAGCAGAACCGAAAGCGCTTCCTCGTCTTCAACCACTGTAATTCGCGGGTTCATCGCCATCTTGCATGCACTCCGTACAGTCTCAGTCCGTGCCCGGCTCGGGTGCGACCATGCTGGCGGTGTCGTCGTCCTTGGGACGGTCCGCCGACAATTGTTCGCCGGTGGCGACATAATAGACCGTCTCGGCGATATTGGTGGCGTGGTCGCCGATGCGCTCGATGTTCTTGGCGCAGAACAGCAAATGGGTGCAGGCGGTGATGTTGCGCGGATCTTCCATCATGTAGGTCAGCAATTCGCGGAACAGCGAGGTGTAGATCGCGTCGATCTCCTCGTCGCGTTCGCGAATGGAATTGGCCAGATGCGGCGAACGCGTGGCAAAAGCGTCGAGCACTTCCTTGAGCTGGGTCAGCGCCAGTTCGGCCAGGTGCTCGAGACCGCGCACAAGCTTGCGCGGCTGAGCCATGGTGTGAACCGCAATCACCCGCTTGGCGATGTTCTTGCCAAGGTCGCCGACGCGTTCCAGGTCAGAGGCGATGCGGATGGAACCGATGATCTCGCGCAGGTCCGAGGCCATCGGCTGACGTTTTGCGATCACCAGGACCGCCTTGTCGTAGATTTCACGCTCGCCGGCGTCGAGCAGCAGGTCCTCGGAGATGACACGCTGAGCAGAAGCCGTATCGGCATTGACCAGGGCTGCCACAGCATCGGCAACCATGCGCTCGGCTATGCCGCCCATTTCCGACAGGCGCCGCACGAGGAAACGGAGTTCGTCATCATAGGAGCTGACGGTATGAGCTTCGGGCATGATCTGATCTTTCTATCCTGAATACGTGATGCGGAAATCGGTCAAATCAACCGAAGCGGCCGGTGATGTAGTCCTGGGTCAGCTTGGTGTCGGGATTGGTGAACATCTTGTCGGTGTCGCCCTCCTCGACCAGCTTGCCCAGATGGAACATCGCCGTGCGCTGCGAGACACGCGCTGCCTGCTGCATCGAGTGAGTGACGATGACAATGGTGAAATTGGTGCGAAGCTCGTCGATCAGTTCCTCGACCTTGGCCGTGGCGATCGGATCAAGCGCCGAACAGGGCTCGTCCATGAGGATGACCTCGGGGCTCACCGCGATGGCGCGGGCAATGCAAAGCCTCTGCTGCTGACCGCCGGACAGGCCGGTTCCAGGCTCATGCAGACGATCCTTGACCTCTTCCCAGATCGCGGCCTTGCGAAGGCTCGACTCGACGATCTCGTCAAGCTCAGCCTTGGACTTGGTCAGGCCATGGATGCGCGGACCATAGGCGACGTTTTCGTAGATGGATTTGGGAAAGGGATTGGGCTTCTGGAACACCATGCCAACCCGTGCGCGCAATTCCACCACATCGATCTTGGGATCGTAGATATTCTCGCCCTCGAGCGTGATCTCCCCCGTCACCCTGCAGATATCAATAGTGTCGTTCATCCGGTTGAGACAGCGCAGAAAGGTCGACTTGCCGCAGCCGGACGGGCCGATCAGGGCCGTTACGCTGTTCTTGCGGACATCAAGATTGACACCGAAAAGCGCCTGCTTTTCGCCATAGAACACGCTGACATCGCTCCCGCGCATCTTGATTGCGGATTCCTTGATCGCCGTGTCGACCGCAATTTCAGTCGCCGCTTCCGTCATGATGTTCATCTCCGTCTTCCCTTCAACAATTTCAGTATACTCAGGGCTTGGTTGTTTCAAAGGCGGCACAGGGCCTACCAGCGGCGTTCGAAGCGGCGGCGCAGCAGGATGGCGACGGCATTCATGATCACCAAGAAGACCAGGAGCACGATGATCGCTCCCGACGCCCGCTCGAAAAAGGCCGGGTCACCACGCTGGGTCCAGTTGTAGACCTGAACCGGCAGAGCCGAGGCAGGATCGAAAAAGCCCTCCGGCGGTGCGCCGGGATATTCGCGCACGAAGGCCACCATTCCGATCAGCAGCAGCGGCGCGGTTTCACCCAGGGCCTGGGCCAATCCGATGATCGTGCCGGTCAGGATACCCGGTGCCGCCAGCGGCAGCACATGGTGAAAGATCGCCTGCATCTTCGACGCTCCGATGCCCAGTGCCGCATCGTTGATCGAGGGCGGAACCGCTTTCAGCGCCGCGCGGGTGGCGATGATGATGGTCGGCAACGTCATCAGCGTGAGTACGAGACCGCCGACGATGGGCGCAGACTGTGGCAGGCCGATGAAATTGATGAAGATGGCCAGGCCAAGGATGCCGAACACGATGGAAGGAACCGCGGCCAGATTGGCGATGTTGACTTCGATCAGGTCGGTCCAGCGGTTTTGCGGCGCGAACTCCTCGAGATAGATCGAAGCGGCCACACCGATCGGCAATGCCAGCGCCAGCACAATCAGCATCATGTAGGCTGAGCCGAGTATGGCGACGCCGAGACCAGCGGCTTCAGGACGGGTGTCGGAGGCGTCAGGCGCGGTAAAGAACGACCAGTTGAACCTCGATTCGAGGATACCGGCTGCTTTCAGCTCATCGGCCAGCACCAATTGCTCAGGTGAGATGTTGCGGTCGAGTGCTGCGGATTCCATCGACACCCGGCCCTTGTAGTAGCCATCGATGCGGCCCGAGGCCAGCAGATCAAACGTCACTGACTGACCGATGACCTCCGGGTTGTCGAGAACGAAGTGGCGCAGCTGGGCCGGCGCTTCCTTGGAGATGAGCTCCACGGCCTTCTTGGCGTTTACACCTTCGACCGCAATACCGCGTGCTTCCATCGTCTCTGCAAGAGCTGCCTGGATCAGCGGCTGGATGGTGAAGGTGGTGATCTTGGCGATATCCTCCGGATTGCGATTGCCCTTCTTGTCGAGCTTTGCCGGGTCAAGAAACACCTCCATCGTCACATAGGTCTGATGGAACGACGACAGGCCATTGGACAGGATCGACGTCATCAGCCCCAGCAGCGCCAGGATGCTGAACGTGACGGCGGCCAGGCCCATCATCCGGAAGCGTTGCTCGGCTGCGTGACGCCTGCGGGTACGCTCGCTGACCTGGTACAGCGAACCGGCTTTCGGGTGGCCGGCTGCCGTGGCGGTATCGGCGGTGGTGTCGGTCATTCGTACTGCTCCCGATATTTGCGCACGATGTACAGCGCCAGAATGTTCAGGCTAAGGGTGAAAACAAACAGCGTCAGGCCTAGCGCGAAGGCCACCAGTGTTTCCGGGCTGGCAAACTCGGTATCGCCCGTGAGCTGGCTGACGATCTTGACGGTGATCGTTGTCATGGCTTCGAACGGGTTCAGATCAAGCCGTGCGGAGGCACCGGCGCCCATGACCACGATCATGGTTTCGCCGATGGCGCGGCTGGCTGCGAGCAGGAAGGCACCGACAATCCCCGGGAGCGCAGCAGGCAGGATCACCTGCTTGATGGTTTCCGACTTTGTGGCGCCGAGCCCGTAGGAGCCGTCGCGCATGGTCTGCGGCACGGAATTGATGATGTCATCGGACAGGGACGAGATGAACGGGATCAGCATGATACCCATGACCAGTCCGGCCGTCATCACAGAGGAGGAAGAGCTGCCGATACCCAGCGGCTGAGCAATCCAGTCACGCAGGAACGGGCCCACCGTCATCAGTGCAAAAAGACCGTAAACAATGGTCGGGATGCCGGCCAGAACCTCAATGGCGGGCTTGGCAAAACCGCGCAGCCTGCTGCCGGCATATTCGGCAAGATAGATGGCGATCATCAGTCCCAGAGGCACGGCCAATGCAAGCGCCACGAAGGAAACATAGAGCGTTCCCCAGAGCAGCGGCAGAAAGCCGAGTTCGGACCCGCCACGGAACTGCGGGTTCCAGGTGGTCGAGAGAAAGAACTCTTCCGCCGGGTACATCTTGAAGAAGGAGATCGATTCAAACAGCAGCGAGCCGACGATGCCGACCGTGGTCAAGATCGCGACCAGGGACGAGCCCATCAACAGGGCCTTGATGAAGGTCTCGCTGATATTGCGGGCGCGCAATTTTGGCTGGATCCGCCGCAAGGCCCAGATGCCGAAGCCAAGGGCGACCACAAGCACCGCAATATTGCGAAGGAATGAGGCGACAAGATCGATATTGCGATATTCCTTTGCCGCCTGAAAAACGACCGGCGACACGTCGGATCCGAGCGCCACACCAACTTCGGCGAGCCGCGAGCGCACATCGGTGACATCAGCGCGCATGTCAGTGAGGTCGGCTTCCGAGGAATCGCCACTGGCGACGATCTGGTTCAGCCCGTCGGCAATCCGCCGGACATCGAACATGACAAGGCTCTTGGCCCCGCCTTCGGGAATCGCGCTTTCAGGGATCTTGCCGCTGATGCTGTTCTCTATCAGCACAGGCTGCAGGAACAGCCACGCCGCCAGCAAGAACAGCGCCGGAACGGCTACGAACAGGGCAACCGACTGGCCGTGATATCCAGACAGCGAATGGAGCTTCACGCCATCCCGCTGTGCCGTTTTCAGTGCGCGCTGCCGGCCGAGAAAGTAGCCGATTGCCGCCAGCCCGAGCACGATGAGTATGATGGCACTGGGAGTCATGTCACATTCGCCCTGTTTTCCGAGGAAGGGCGGTGCTTGCGCACCGCCCCTTGATCAACGAACTGATCAGTTCAGCGGACCCATTGGTGTGCGGTTGGCCACCATTTCCTGGGTCTTGGCGAGTTCCGGATCGGAAACCAGGCCGTAGGCAGCCAGCGGGCCGTCAGGACCAGCAATTTCGTCGGAGACGAAGAACTCGATGTATTCCTGCAGGCCAGGGATCACGCCCAGATGTGCATTCTTGACGTAGAAGTAGAGCGGACGCGAAACCGGATACTCGCCGGAAGCGATGGTTTCGGTCGACGGGTTGACGCCGGACATGGTGGCAACCTGCAGCTTGTCGGTGTTGTTCTCGTAGAACGACAGACCGAAGACGCCGATTGCGTTCTTGTTGGCGTCGATGCGGGCCAGCGTTTCTGTGTAGTCGCCATCGATGTCGACCGATGCGCCGTCGGTGCGAAGCGCGGTGCAGCCCTTGGCCTTTTCGTCGCCGGCAGCCTTGAAGGCTTCTTCGGCACCAGTTGCTTCACAACCAGCTTCCAGAACCTTCACGTCGAAGACTTCGCGGGTGCCGTGCTTGGTGCCGGGGATGAAGGCGAGGATGTCCTGTGCCGGCAGATCCGGGTTGACGTCGGCCCAGGTCTTGGCGGTGTTGTCGACCAGAGCGCCGTCCTTCATGACCTTGGCGGCCAAGGCATTGTACCAGTCGGCAGGCGTGAAGGCGAAGCTTTCGCCATTGATGTCGGAGGCGAAGACGATGCCGTCATAGCCGATGCGAACTTCCTGGATTTCAGCAACGCCGTTGGAGGCGCAGAGATCGATATCGGACTGCTTGATGCGCGAAGAGGAGTTGGCAATATCGATGGTGTTCTCACCAACGCCTTCACACAGCTTCTTGCGGCCTGCACCCGAACCACCGGATTCGACAACCGGTGTGGGGAAGCTGAAGTTTTCACCGAAAGCTTCGGCAACGATCGAAGCGTAAGGCAGGACGGTGGAGGAACCGGCGATCTGGATCTGGTCGCGGGCAATAGCGGTGCCGGCGAAGGCCGTGGAGGCCACAAGTGCGGCAGCGGCAAATTTGAGTGCGTTCATGAGAATCTCCCGTCGTGGGTAAAAGTGGCGTGGCTCTGTTGCAGAACCGCTCGTCAGCCATCTGAGGCTGGCCTTTTCTAGGCCCTTCGGGATTCCGTTTTATGACAATTACGTCACTGTTTTATGACATATCATGTCATTGTTTTCACTCATATAATTCTGAAGATGACGACAACTTGCCTCGGCCAGACTGGCTGAATTTGACAGTGAAGGCCGATCCTTCGCCCGGCGTGGAGCGAACGACAAGCCGCGCCCGGTGCCGGGCGAGGATATGTTTGACGATCGCCAGGCCCAGTCCGGTGCCCTTTTTTGCCCGGCTGGTCTCCACATCCACGCGGTAGAACCGCTCGGTCAGGCGCGGCACATGCTCCTTGGCGATGCCCGGGCCGAAATCCTGGATCGTGACATGGGGGCCCGCCTCATCGGTGCTGGCGACGGTGATCTTCACGCGCTTGCCGGTCTGGCCATATTTGCAGGCGTTCTCGATCAGGTTGGAAAACACCTGGATGAGTTCATCGACATCGCCCGTGACGGTAATCGGGTCTTGCTGCAGGTCCAGTTCAATGTCGACGCCGAGATCATCGGCCATCGGCTTGAGCGTATCGACCACGTGGGCAACGGTGCCGCCAAGTTCCACCTCGCCGTCGGGCGCTACATGGGCCCGCATCTCAAGGCGCGACAGCGACAACAGGTCATCGATCAGCCGGGCCATGCGCTGGGCCTGCTCGAGCATGATGCCAAAGAACCGGGTCTGGGCGGCCTCGTCATTGCGCGCCGGGCCCTGCATGGTCTCGATGAAGCCCATCAGAGACGCCAGCGGCGTTCTGAGCTCATGACTGGCATTGGCGACAAAATCGGTGCGCATCCGGTCCATGCGCCGGGCCTCGGTCAGATCCCTGAATGTCAGCACGAACAGCCGGTTGTCCGGCGGAGAGCCATTTGCAATCAGGGCAACCCGGACCTCGTGCCATCGCTCGGAGGGAACCCGCTCCGTATATTCCACGCTTTCGGTCAAACCGCGGGCCACGACCCGCGCCACAAGATCGAGAATGACCGGCGACCTGATTCGGGCCGAGAGCGATGCACGCTCGGGGTAGGCGCCGATAAGCGATCGGGCGGCAGCATTCTGGCGGACGACCTGGGTGTCCTGGTCAAAGATGACCGTTGGCATGTCGAGCGCCTCAATCACCGAAAAATCTTGCGCTGACACCTGGGCCGCCCTGCTCTCGGCTTCTGCCCGGGCCACTGCCCTGCCCGATGGCCAGAGCAGCAAACCGGCCGTAAAAAGCCCATAGCCGATGATGGATTGCCAGGGCTCAAGGCCTGCGGGCACTGAAGCCAGCGCCATCACGGCCCCGACAGACAGCGGTCCGGCATGGGGTCTGAGCCGCGCAGCCAGACCGGTTCCGGGGGCCTCCTCGCCAATGGGCGTATCCTGAGGGTTGTCGACCATGTGTTTGCCCACTCCGGCATTGCAACAATGAAGTTCGTGCTACTTGTTTACCTGTACAACTTGAAATCACAATGACGGTGTGGCCATTCCTGTGGCAAGCCGCCCGGCCCGAGACGCATTTGAACGCTTAAAGGTGACCCTGATGTCCGAAACCCGCACAGAAACCGACAGCTTTGGCCCGATTGAAGTGGCTTGTGACAAATATTGGGGGGCGCAGGCCCAGCGCTCGCTGGGAAACTTCAAGATCGGCTGGGAGAAGCAGCCGCTTTCGATCGTTAGAGCTCTCGGCATCGTCAAGCGTGCCGCTGCGGAAACCAACATGGAGCTCGAGCGCCTCGATCCGGATATCGGCGCTGCCATCGTGGCCGCCGCGCAGGAGGTGATCGACGGCAAGCTTGATGCGCATTTTCCGCTGGTGGTCTGGCAGACCGGGTCGGGCACCCAGTCCAACATGAATGCCAACGAGGTGATTTCCAACCGCGCCATCGAGATGATGGGCGGGGAAATGGGGTCGAAGAAGCCGGTTCACCCCAATGACCACGTCAATATGAGCCAGTCTTCCAACGACACCTACCCGACGGCGATGCACATCGCCTGCGCCGAGCAGATCGTTCGCGTCCTGCTGCCGGCATTGAAGCACCTGCATGCGGCGCTTGACAGCAAGGCGAAATCCTTTGCCCACATCATCAAGATCGGCCGGACCCACACCCAGGACGCCACGCCGCTGACGCTCGGACAGGAATTTGGCGGCTACGCGGCGCAGGTGACCTCCTCTATCAAGCGGATCGAAACGACCCTGCCCGGCCTTTATGAACTGGCGCAGGGCGGCACGGCGGTCGGTACCGGGCTGAACGCGCCGGTTGGCTTTGCTGAAAAGGTGGCCGAGCGTGTCGCCGTCATCACCGAATTGCCGTTTGTCACCGCACCAAACAAGTTCGAAGCACTGGCAGCGCATGATGCGATGGTGTTTTCGCACGGCGCGATCAATTCGGCGGCGGCGGCCCTGTTCAAGATCGCCAACGACATCCGTTTCCTCGGCTCCGGTCCGCGTTCGGGTCTGGGCGAACTGGCGCTGCCGGAAAACGAGCCTGGCTCGTCGATCATGCCGGGCAAGGTCAACCCGACCCAGTGCGAGGCGATGACGCAGGTCTGTGTGCAGGTGTTCGGCAACAATGCCGCGCTGAGTTTCGCCGGCAGCCAGGGCCATTTCGAGCTCAATGTCTACAATCCGGTGATGGCCTACAATTTCCTGCAGTCGGTGCAGTTGCTCGCCGATGCGTCGGTTTCGTTCACCGACAATTGCGTCACGGGCATCCAGGCCCGCGAGGACAACATCAAGGCGGCGCTTGACCGCTCGCTGATGCTGGTGACAGCGCTTGCGCCGACCATCGGCTACGACAATGCGGCAACGATTGCCAAGAAGGCGCATATGAACGGCACCACGCTGCGCGAGGAAGCCCTGAAAACCGGCCTCGTGACAGCTGAGGATTACGACCGTATTGTCCGGCCGGAGGACATGACCCATCCGGGTTGAACCATCCCGGCCAGATGGCGTTCTCCTGCATGAAGCCAGTATCCAGAGGAAAAGAAGATGGACACCGATATAACCAGCCGCGCTGTCGAGCTTGAGATCAACGGCAAGCTGCGGGTCTTCGACATCGACGATCCGAAACTGCCGGACTGGGTCAAGGACAACGACTTCTCCTCGGATGGCTATCCGTACAAGAAAAAGCTCGATCGCGACGAATATGAAGACACGCTCGAAGCGCTGCAGATCGAACTGGTCAAGGTGCAGACCTGGCTCGGCGAGACCGGCAACCGGATCATCTCGGTGTTCGAGGGCCGGGATGCGGCCGGCAAGGGCGGATCGATTGGTGCGACGCGGGCCTACATGAACCCGCGCTCGGCGCGCATCGTGGCGCTGCCGAAACCGACCGAGACCGAGCGCGGGCAATGGTACTACCAGCGCTATGTCGACCATTTTCCGACCTCGGGCGAATTCGTGATGTTTGACCGCTCCTGGTACAACCGCGCCGGCGTCGAGCCGGTGATGGGGTTTTGCACACCGGAACAGCACGCGCATTTTCTCGAGGAGACGCCGCATTTCGAACGCATGCCGGTGAAGGCTGGCATTCACCTGTTCAAGTTCTGGCTCAATATCGGCCGCGAGATGCAGCTCAAGCGGTTCCACGACCGCCGCCACAGCAAGCTCAAGGCCTGGAAACTGTCGCCCATGGACATTGCCAGCCTGAACAAGTGGGACGAGTACACCCAGGCCCGCGACCTGATGTTGCAGGTGACCGATACCGAGCATGCGCCGTGGACGGTCGTGCGGGCGAACGACAAGCGCCGCGCACGGATCAACGTCATCCGGACGATATTGAAGGGGCTGCCCTATACCGGAAAGGACAAGGGGGCGATCGGAGACCTTGACGAGGCGATCGTCGGCAGGGGCATCGAGGCGGTCCGCTCCTGATCCGCATATGCCGGGGAGCAATCTCCGGCAGCTGTCCCAGCCGGAACGCAGGAAAGGCATAAATATTGACGCTTACGTCAAGGGAAGGCATTGCAACCCAACTCGAGGCGCTTTAAATCTTGGTCAGACCGGGGAGAGGGAAACGGGCAGCGACCAGACACAGGCATGCGCCCATATCCGGACAAGAAAAAGGGAGTGAGACATAATGAATACGACTGCTGCCACAGACCGAATTTGGCTGAAATCCTATCCGCCGGGAACGGATGCGGAAATAGGACCGCTGGCGCATGCCTCGGTTGCCGCGCTGATCGAGGATTCCTTCAAGCGCTTTGCCGACCGTCCGGCCTATACCTGCATGGGCAAGACGCTGACCTATTCCGAGACCGAGCGCATGTCGGCGGCCATCGGCGCCTGGCTGCAGTCGCTTGGCCTGCAGAAGGGCGACCGGGTTGCGGTGATGATGCCGAACATCCTGCAGATGCCGGTGGCAATGGCTGCCGTGCTGCGCGCCGGTTACACCGTGGTCAATGTCAACCCGCTCTACACGCCGCGCGAACTCGAGCACCAGCTCAAGGATTCGGGCGCCAAGGCGATCATCATCCTCGAGAATTTCGCCGTTACCCTGCAGCAAGTGATTTCACGCACGGACGTCAAGCATGTCTGCGTGGCGTCGATGGGCGATCTCATGGGGCTCAAGGGCCACCTGGTCAATTTCGTTGTCCGCAAGGTCAAGAAGATGGTTCCGGCCTGGTCCCTGCCCGGCCATGTCAGCTTCAAGGCTGCTCTGTCAGCCGGCCAGTCGAAGACCCTCAAGCCGGTGGACACGAAGCCGGAGGACGTGGCTTTCCTGCAATATACCGGGGGCACCACCGGTGTGTCGAAGGGCGCGACACTGACAAATGCCAACGTGCTTTCCAACGTGGCGCAGAACGATCTGTGGCTCCCTGCCGCCTTCATCAAGAAGCAGAAGCCCGAAGTTCTGGTCTATGTCTGCGCGCTGCCGCTCTACCACATCTTCGCGCTGACGGTGAATGCGCTGATGGGCATGTCCCAGGGGGCGCACAATCTGCTGATCCCCAATCCGCGCGACATTCCCGGATTCGTCAAGGAGCTGGGCAAGTACGAATTCCACGTCTTCCCGGGTCTGAACACGCTGTTCAACGCGCTGCTCAACAATGACGATTTCCAGAAGCTGAACTTCAAGCCGCTGCTGCTGTCGCTCGGTGGCGGCATGGCGGTGCAGCGACCGGTGGCGGACCGCTGGAAGGAGCTGACCGGCTGCGTGATTTCGGAAGGCTACGGCCTGTCGGAAACCGCGCCGGTGGCGACAGCGAACCGGTTCGATGCCGATGATTTCTCCGGCACCATCGGCCTGCCCTTGCCATCGACTTCCATCGACATCCGCGACGAGGATGGCAACTCGGTCCCTCTCGGCGAAGTCGGCGAGATCTGCATCAAGGGCCCGCAGGTGATGGCGGGGTACTGGAACCGGCCCGACGAAACCAACAAGGTGATGACCGAGGACGGCTATTTCCGCTCCGGCGACATGGGCATCATGGACGAGGCCGGCTACACCAAGATCGTCGACCGCAAGAAGGACATGATCCTGGTGTCGGGCTTCAATGTCTATCCGAACGAAATCGAGGAGTTTGCGGTCTCGCATCCCGAAATCGTCGAGGCGGCAGCGGTCGCGGTCCCGGACGAGCATTCCGGCGAAGCGGTGAAGCTGTTTGTCGTGCGCAAGGACCCCAACCTCACCGAGGCGGACGTCAAGGCGCATTGCGCCACCGGGCTGACCAACTACAAGCGCCCCAAGATCGTCGTGTTCAAGGATGAGTTGCCAAAGACCAATGTCGGCAAGATCCTGCGGCGCGAGTTGCGCGACTAGGCACTGCACAATCAAATCGAACTGGAGAGGCCCGCGGAAACTTGATTTCCCGCGGGCCTCTCTGCATAGGTGGGTATCCCAATCACGGAGGCTCCTGCTTTGTCGAAGACCATCCCCCAGGCTTTGTCAGATCTCAAATCCCACCGGGAAAGCGCCGCTGTCAGCGAGCTTCGGGCAGCGTTTGCCGCCGAGCCGGACCGCGCCAGCCGCTTCACCGCCGGTTTAGATGATCTGCGCATGGATTTCTCCAAATGCGCCGTCAATGAAGACACGCTGGCGCTGCTTGGAGATCTGGCGAAAGCCGCCGGTGTCGAGACCCAGCGCGACCGCATGTTTGCAGGCGAAGCGATCAACACCACCGAAGGCCGGGCCGTGCTGCACACCGCGTTGCGCGCCGCAGCGGATGCCGACATCCGTGTCGATGGCGAGAACGTGGTGCCGCAGGTTCACGCGGTGCTTGATGCCATGGGCGCCTTTTCGGACGGCTTGCGCGACGGTTCGATATGCGGTGCGACCGGCAAGGCCTTTACCGACGTGGTCAATATCGGCATTGGCGGCTCGGATCTCGGTCCGGTGATGGCGACGCTGGCGCTGGCGCCCTATCATGACGGCCCGCGGCTGCATTTCGTGTCCAATGTCGACGGCGCGCACATTGCCGACACGCTTGATGGTCTCGATCCCGAAACCACGTTGATCATCGTCGCTTCGAAAACCTTTACCACCATCGAGACCATGACCAACGCGGCAACCGCACGCGAGTTCATCGTCTCCAAGCTGGGTGAAGCAGCCGTCGCGCAGCATTTCGCGGCACTTTCCACAGCGCTTGACAAGGTGGCCGAGTTCGGCCTCGCCGAGGACCGCGTCTTCGGCTTCTGGGACTGGGTCGGCGGGCGTTATTCGCTCTGGTCGGCCATCGGCCTGCCGCTGATGATCGCCATCGGGCGGCAGAATTTCGCGGATTTCCTCGCCGGAGCGCGGGCCATGGACACGCATTTCAAGGATGCACCGGTCTCCGAAAACCTGCCGATGCTGCTGGGCCTGATCGGCATCTGGCACCGGCTGGTCTGCGGCTATCCGAGCCGCGCCATCATTCCCTATGACCAGCGGCTGTCGCGGTTTCCGGCCTATCTGCAGCAGCTCGACATGGAATCGAACGGCAAGTCGGTCGGACTGGACGGCCAGCCGCTGACAACCGCGTCGGGGCCGACGGTCTGGGGCGAGCCCGGCACCAACGGGCAACATGCGTTCTTCCAGTTGCTGCACCAGGGCACCGATGTGATCCCGGTCGAGTTCATGATTGCTGCAAATGGGCATGAGCCGGAACTTCAGCACCAGCACCAGTTGCTGATCGCCAATTGCCTGGCGCAATCGGAGGCGCTGATGCGTGGCCGCACCACCGACGAGGCACGGTCTCAATTGCTTGCCGGCGGAGCTTCGGAGCCTGAGGCGGACCGGCTTGCGCCGCACAAGACCTTTCCGGGCAACCGACCGACAATCACCTTCGTCTATGACAAGTTGACGCCGTTTGCGCTTGGGCGGCTGATCGCGCTCTACGAGCACCGGGTGTTCGTCGAGGCCCAGATCTTCGGCATCAACGCATTCGACCAGTGGGGCGTGGAACTGGGCAAGGAACTGGCAACCGGGCTGCTGCCCGTGGTCAAGGGCGAAAGTACCGGCGACGGCCATGACGGCTCGACGCTGAAGCTGGCCGAAACGATCCGGCAGCTGCGCGGCGAGGCCTGAAAGACCTGATCAGAAACCGATTTCGCTGGCCCAGGGCGGATTGGCGCCGGGCCGCGAAACGGTGACGGAAGCCGCCTTGGCGCCGAGGCTGAGCGCGTTGGCGACGGCCTCGACAGACAAGGATTTGATCGCCTGCTTGGTCAGCAGATTGTCGCGCTTGAGGGACGCCAGGATGCCGGCGTTGAACGTGTCGCCCGCGCCCACTGTATCGGCGACCGTGACCGGCACACCGTCAACCTCGACCGCATGATTGCTCGTAAAACCGATGGCACCATCGGGGCCACGGGTGAAGACCACAAGGCTGGGGCCCTCAGCCAGCCAGGCACGGGCCGCGGTTTCCATGTCGGGCTGGCCGAACCATTCGAGATCCTCGTCCGACATCTTGACGATGTCGCTCATGGCGATCATCCGGTCGATACGGGCACGGTGCTTTGCGGTGTCGGTGATGAAGCCGGGGCGGATATTGGGATCAAGCGAGATCACCCGCGATCCATGCGCGCGGCGCATCAGGCTCTCATAGGTGGCGCCGCAGGGATCGGGGATCAGGCTGATGGCGCCGAAATGCAGGGCTTCGACATCGTCACCCAGATCCGGCAGGTGCGCTTCGGTGATCATCCGGCCTGCGGTGTTTTCATCGAAGAAGGCGTAGCTCGCCTGGCCGTTGACGAGCCGGACGAAGGCCAGCGTGGTGTTGAGATCAAGCGTCGCGCAAGGGCTGTGATCGACGCCGCTGGCGGTCAGTGCTTCCCGCAGGATACCGCCGAACATGTCGCTCGACAGCCCAGTGAAGAAGCTCGTGTCCAGCCCGAGGCGGCCCAGCGCCAGCGCCGTATTGAAGACTGCGCCACCGGCATAGGGCGCAAACGCATCCTCGCCCGCGGTCGTGGTCCGCGGCAGCATGTCGATCAGGGCCTCACCACAACACATGATCATCGTACTACTCCCCTGACCGGTCAAAACGGCCTGTTGTTGTCACGGACGGTCTTTACTGACCGGGCAGCTCGGAGACGCCGCCATGTTTGGCTGACCATTCCAGCGGCGCATCGAGAAAGGCTTCCACCGAAGCCAGCGTCGCCGGGTCGAAGGCCTGCTGTTTCGTGGCCGCCGCCAGCACATCACGCCAGGTCGCCAGATAATGCAGGGTCACGTTGCCGCTTGCAAAACGCTGTTCGGCTTCGGCAAAAATGCCGTAGTAGAACAATGCGATGCCGTGATCGACGGTGCATCCGGCTTCGCGGATCGCATCGATGAAGGTGAACATCGACCCGCCGGCGGTGGTCAGATCCTCGATCACCAGCACCCGCGAGCCTTCCGGCAATTCGCCCTCGATCTGGGCATTGCGGCCATGACCTTTCGGCTTCTTGCGGACATAGATCATCGGCAGGCCGAGGCGCTCGGCCAGGAAAGCAGCAAAGGGAATGCCGGCCGTTTCGCCACCGGCGATGCAGTCAAATTTCTCGAACCCGGCTTCGGACAGGATCGTCGCAGCCGCAAAATCCATCACCGCGGACCGGATGCGCGGATAGGAAATCAGCTTGCGGCAATCGATATAGACCGGGCTCATCATGCCGGAGGCCAACTTGTAGGGATCGGTGGCATTGAAATGCACCGCCTTGATTTCCAAGAGCTGACTGGCGACGAGCTCGGCCATCTTCGCCTTGTCGGGAAAGGTGTTGGAAAACATCGGCATCGCCTCCAAGGTCGGGCCCGGACATCAGGTCCGGCAGGGTCTGGCGATCCGAATACCAGTTCGGACCGCCGGTTTAAAGCTTGTTCAGGCAACTTCCCAGTGGATGGGCACAAGCGGGTCGAACACGGTGACCGGACCATCCCCGGTCTCGATCCTTTCCGGCCAGCTGACCGGTTGCTCGCGCTTGATCAAAGTCACGGTCTCGCTGTTGACCGGCAAGCCGTACCAGGCCGGGCCATGCAAGCTGGCGAAACCGGCCAGCTTGTCGAGCGCGCCGTCTTCTTCAAAGACATGGGCGAGGCAGGACAGCGTGTTGATCGAGGTGAAGATGCCGGCGCAGCCGCAGGCGCATTCCTTCAGCGGATCGACATGCGGCGCGGAATCGGTGCCGAGGAAGAACCGCTTGTCGCCCGAGGTCGCGGCCTTGCGCAGCGCCAGCCGATGGCTCTCGCGCTTTGCGACCGGCAGGCAGTAGTAATGCGGCTTGATGCCGCCAGCCAGGATGGCGTTACGGTTGATCATCAGATGATGGGTGGTGATGCTGCCGGCCAGATTGGCCTCCGCGCCCATGACATAGTCGATGCCGTTGGAGGTGGTGATGTGCTCGAGCGTGATCTTCAACGCGGGAAGTTTCAGGCGCAGCGGGTCGAGCACGGTCTCGATGAACACGGCCTCGCGGTCGAAGATATCAACTGCCGGGTCGGTAACTTCGCCATGAATGCAGAGCGGCATGCCGATCTCGGCCATTTTCTCCAGAACCGGCATGACCTTCGCAAGATCGCGGACACCGGAATGGGAATTGGTGGTGGCGCCGGCAGGGTAGAGCTTCACCGCCGTCACCAGGCCTGAGGCATGGGCGCTGGCCACATCGGCGGGGTCGGTGCCCTCGGTCAGGTAGAGTGTCATCAAGGGGGTGAAATCCATGCCGTCGGGCAAAGCCGCCATGATGCGATCGCGATAGGCCCTGGCATCGACGCTGGTCACCACCGGCGGCACCAGGTTTGGCATGATGATGGCGCGGGCAAAATGCTGGGCGCTGTAGGGCAAGACGCCTTCCAGCATGGCGCCATCGCGCAAGTGCAGGTGCCAGTCATCAGGCTTCGGAATGGTAATCTCGACCACGCTGGGGTTCTCCCTGGATTGGGCTGCCCTGTCTGCCCCGCGGCAGGGGTTGACCTTTTCGGTCGCGGGCGGCAACTGATAGGCCAAGCCTTTAGCAGGCAACAGGCAAACAGGGAAAGACTTCATGGATCTTGGATTGACAGGAAAACGGGCTCTGGTGCTGGCGTCATCGCGCGGGTTGGGGCTGGGCATTGCCGAAGCGATCGCCGCAGAAGGCGCTGATGTGCTGATCACGGGTCGCGACGGCGAGCGCCTTGAAGCGGCCGTCAACGCCATCAACGCGCGTGGCGCGGGCAAGGCCCGGTTCGTGGTTTCCGACCTTTCCGACAAGGGCACGCCGGACATGCTCGAGCAGACCGTGAAGAGCGAATTCGGCGGGCTCGACATCCTCGTCAACAACACCGGCGGCCCGCCTCCCGGGCTGATGAGCGAAGCGGATCTCTCGGTGGTTCACCGCCAATTCGAGATCATGGTGATGAGCATAATGGACATCACCGCGCGTTTCCTGCCGGGCATGCGGGCGCAGGGCTGGGGCCGAGTGCTGACGGTAGCCTCCTCCGGCGTGATCCAGCCGATCCCCAATCTCGGCCTGTCGAACGCGCTGCGCGCCACGCTGGTGGGTTGGTCGAAATCAATGGCCAACGAGACAGCAGGCGATGGTGTCACCTTCAACATGCTTCTGCCCGGCCGCATCGAAACGGACCGGCTGAAGCAGCTCGATGCCGCCAACGCCAAGCGCTCCGGCAAGGACGTCGCCGAGGTGTCAAAGGCTGCACAGAAGGAAATTCCGGTCGGGCGTTACGGCGCGGTGGAAGAGTTCGCCAATACGGCTGCCTTCATCGTCAGCGCGCGGGCAAGCTACATCAACGGATCTATGATCCGCTGCGACGGCGGCGCCATCAAATCGGTCTGAAGACACGAGTGGAGCCGGGTCTTTGCGGCCCGGTTCCAATTCATTGGTTCGCGGTCAAAGCGCGCGTTTGAGGCTTTCCTCGATATAGGTCTTGCGCAGACCGAGCGTCACCGGTCCGGGCTTGCCGCCCGACAATTCCACGCCGTCAATCGAGATCACCGGGCCGACGAAGACCGAAGCCGACGAGATGAAGGCCTCGGCAGCTTTCCTGGCTTCCTCGATGGTGAATTCGCGCTCTTCGATCCTGGTGCCATTGGCTTCGGAATAGGCCATCAGGGCAGCGCGGGTGATGCCGGGCAGGATCGAGTGCGACAACGGGCGGGTGACGATATTGCCGTCTTTCGTGACAATGAATGCGTTGTTCGAGGTGCCTTCGGTGACCACGCCATCACGCACCATCCAGGCATCATCGGCGCCGCGCGCCTTGGCTTCCATCTTGCCCAGTGACGGATAGAGCAGCTGCACGGTCTTGATGTCGCAGCGGCCCCAGCGCAGATCCGGAATCGAGACGATCTTCATGCCGTTTTTCGCAACCGCTGTGTCGATCAGCGGACGGCTCTGGGTGAACAGAACCAGCGTCGGCGTCAGCTTGTCGGTGTCGAAGAGGAAGTCGCGGTCGATGGCGCCGCGGGTCATCTGCAGATAGACTACGCCTTCCTCGACATTGTTGCGGGCGACCAACTCGCGGTGGATAGCGAGCAGTTCATCGTCGCTGACGTCGATGCGCATGCCGAGTTCGCCCGCGGAACGGTGCAACCGGGCAATATGTGCCGGAAAATCGATCAGCTTGCCGCCAAGCACCGAGGCAACCTCGTAAATGCCGTCGCCAAACAGGAAACCGCGATCAAACACAGAGACCTTGGCCTCGTTTTCCGGCACATAGCTTCCGTTGACATAGACCGTGCGCATGACAAACCTCTCAATTGTGTGGCTTCAACACATGGCAAATTTGATGCTGTCAGCCAACCGCTATTTTTGACACGCGGCGCAATCTCCACGCAGGGTCGCACCGCTAGACAAAGACGACCCCGACCGCTGGAAACGCCTCATGACAGCCCGCATCGCCTATACCAAACCATCCATCACCGAGCTGGAAGTCAACTATGCGACTGATGCCGCGCGTAACGGCTGGGGCGCGCACTGTTATGACTATCTCCACCGGCTGGAACGCGAATTCGCGGCCCATCTTGGCGTTAGACATGCGATCGCGACCTCAAGCTGCACAGGGGCACTGCATCTGGGGCTGGCGGCGCTCGGCATCGGCCCGGGCGACGAGGTCATTCTGGCTGACACCAACTGGATTGCCTCGGTGGCGCCAGTCGTCCATCTTGGGGCGACACCGGTCTTCGTCGACATTCTCGAGAGCAGCTGGTGTGTCGACCCGGCTCTTGTCGAGGCGGCAATTACTCCCAGGACCAAGGCCATCATCGCGGTCCACCTTTATGGCTCAATGTGCGACATGGACCGGCTGCGCGCGATCGGCGACCGCCACGGCATCGCCATTGTCGAGGATGCAGCCGAGGCGGTCGGGTCGGCCTGGGGCGAAAAGTGCGCCGGATCAATGGGGGATTTCGGCACGTTCTCGTTTCACGGCACCAAGACCATGACCACCGGCGAAGGCGGGATGTTCGTTACCAACGACACCGAACTGTTTGAAAAGGTCACCACCCTTTCCAACCATGGCCGCGATCCAGGCGAGCCGCGCCAGTTCTTTCCGCTGGTGACAGGGTACAAGTTCAAGATGTCCAACATCGCCGCAGCCATCGGCTGCGCCCAGGTGGAACGCATCGACGAGCTGATTGCCGGCAAGCGGCGGATCATGGCGCGCTATCGCGAGCTGCTAGCCGGTGTCGACGGGATCGCGCTGAACGTCGAGCCAGCCGGCGTCACCAATGGCTACTGGATGCCGACGGTCGTGTTCGACCGCGATACCGGGGTCAGCCGCGAACAGTTGTCCGAGGCCTTCAAGCAGGCCGATATCGACGCGCGGGTGTTCTTCTGGCCGCTTTCCGAATTGCCGATGTTCGAAGCCAGGCCAGGCAACACAAAGGCTCGCGACATCGCTGCCCGCGCCATCAACCTGCCGAGCTATCACGACATGGATGAAGCTGCACAAGGGCGCGTTGCCGACGTGATCAAGAACGCGCTCAAGTCATGATGTGATCGGCCTGCCTGCGGCATCCTTCCGGATCAGGCGGCAGGTTAGTCATCCGCCGGACTTGCGTATGAGCGCGGAGGCAACCCTGGTTTTTTGCTCGGTCAGCTCGATCTCGACCTTGTCGCCTAGCTTCTGATCCGCAGTGTCGGGATCGCGGTCACGAACTGTCCACCCCAGTCGCTGATATACGCCAGCTGGCTCCTGATTTCGGTCTCGATGTTCCATGGCAGTATCACCATCCTGTCAGGTTGGTCGGAAATAAGCCGGTCTTCACCGACGATGGGAATGCGCGAGCCGGGCATGTAGCGTCCCTGCTTGGCCGGATTGCGATCAACCACAAAGGCGATATCGCCCGCATCCGCGCCTGCGAAATTGAGCAAGGTGTTGCCCTTGGCGGCGGCGCCATAGGCGGCCACCTTCAGCCCGGCCTTGCGCGCATCGGCAAGAAAAGCCTGGAAGCCGTCGCGCGCGGCCTCGGCACCCACCTGAAAACCGGCATAGAAGGTTTGGCCATGCATTCCGGCTTCGCGCTCGGTTTCGAGCATGGCCTGGACCGCCTGCGACACCTCATGGTCGGCCTGATCGCTGCGGCAGGCAAAGACCCTGAGGCTGCCGCCGTGGTGCGGCGTGGTTTCCACATCGAAGACCGTCAAGCCGTTGGCACTGAAAATGCGGTTCACGGCGAGCAACGAAAGATAGGAATAGTGCTCGTGATAGGCGGTGTCGAACTGGTTGCCCCGCACCATCTCGTAAAGATGCGGGAACTCGAAGGTCGCCACGCCTGATGGCTTGAGAAGCTCGGCGAAGCCGTGGACAAAATCGTTGATGTCGGGGACATGGGCCAGCACATTGTTGGCGGCGATGAGATCGGCCTGCCGCCCCTCTGCAGCCAGCCTGGAGCCCAGCTCCTGGCCGAAAAACTCCTCGACGATCTCGATGCCTTTGGCGCGAGCAGCCTCGGCGGTGCTGCGGGTCGGCTCGATGCCATAGCAGGGGATGCCAAGCTCGCGGACATATTGCAGCAAGTAACCGTCATTGGCCGCGACTTCGGCCACCAGGCTGTCCGGGCCGAGGTCAAACCGCTCACGCATTGTTTCGACATAGGCCCTGGCATGGTCCAGCCAGGTTTTTGAGAACGAGGAGAAATAGGCGTAATCGCCGGAAAAAAACTCCTCCCGGTCGGCAAAATCCTCTGTCTGCGTGAGCCAACATTCGGTGCAGGTGCGGATCACCAGCGGGTAGCGTTTTTCCGGTCGGGTCAGGTCAGCCGCATCGAGATAGGAGTTGGAAGGCGGCGCTTCACCAAGATCCAGAAACGGAATGAACTCCGTGCTGCCGCAATGTCTGCACTGCATCATGATTTCTGACCTGCCGGATCTATCATCGGGTGCTCCGCATCGCGCGCCGAAATGCCCGTAACAGGCAGCGGCCAGAGGATGCCAAGCGCCGGATCATCATGTCTGAGACCGGCCTCGCAGTCCGGATTGTAGGCCGCGGAATGAATGTAGATCAGTTCCACATCATCGGTGAGCGCCTGGAAACCGTGCGCGAAGCCTTGCGGAATGTAGATCGCGGTCCCCGCCTCTGCGGACAGCTTCACGCCGACATGCCGGTAGCGGGCCGGACTGTTTTCGCGGATATCGACGGCGACATCGTGAACTGCGCCTCGAATGCAGACGACAAGTTTGGCTTCGGCATGGGGTGGACGCTGGTAGTGCAGTCCGCGCAGTGTTCCGGCCTTGTCCGTCCGGCTGTGATTGATCTGCGCGACCGGACCCGGCCAGCCGATGTGCCTGAGCGTGTCGTCACAAAATATACGGGCGAACGCACCCCGCTCGTCGACAAAGGGCTTGCGCTCCACCAGCACCGGCCCATCGGATTGGTCCGGCATCAACGGCGTGAGCATGAAGGGTGAAGCGCTCATCGGATGCCTGCCACAGACGCGCGCCTGACTGCGTCGAGATAGGCGCTGCAATCCGCCTCGCACAGGTCCCTTGCCGGGCGGTCATCCAGAAAGGCCCGGTACCAGCCGGCAGTCAGAGCCACGGTCTGGTCCAGGTCCCAAAGGCTGCGAACACCGAGAGCCGTTTCGGCAAGGCTCGGGTCGAGCGCCAGGGCGTGTGCCTCGGCGGGTCCCTCCGGGGTTTCGGCGAATTCGGTTTGCACATCCTCAAACTGCGCCGCCGCGAGCGACAGGACCTTGCGGACGGATGCGCTTTCCGAGCGGGGTCCGAAGTTGAACGCCGGGGCCGTGTCTTTCCCGGAGGCCAGCCGCTCGGCAAGAATCAGATAACCGCGCAACGGCTCGAGCACGTGCTGCCAGGGCCGGGTCGCGTCGGGACGCCGGACCTGCAACACCTGGCCGGACGACCAGGCCCTGATCGCATCTGGGATCAGCCGGTCTTCGGCCCAATCGCCGCCGCCGATGACATTTCCGGCGCGTGCGGTTGCTGTAGCACATCCTAGCTCCGCAAGGCGGCTGCGCCATCCGTCGACCACCATTTCACAGGCCGCCTTGCTGGCCGAATAGGGATCATGCCCGCCCAGCGGATCAGTTTCGACGAAAGGCCTGCCATCATCGCAGTTGCGGTAGACCTTGTCGGTGGTGGTAACGACAAGCGCGCGGGCGGATTTGACCTCGGCTAGCGCTTGCAGAAGGTTGTTGGTGCCCGAGACATTGGTATCAAATGTTGCGTGTGGTTCACTATAGCCGCGACGCACCAGCGACTGGGCCGCAAGATGGAAAACGACTTCCGGTTCGGTCCGCGCGACCAGCGAAGAAAGCTCCTTCGGATTGCGGATATCGACGATCTCGCTCGCCAAACGTTCCGGTGCGTGCAGCTGCGAAAACAGGGCCTCGGGCTGTTCCGGCGCCAGCGAACAGCCGGTGACCCGCGCGCCCATGGCTTCCAGCCAGAACAGCAGCCACGCGCCCTTGAACCCGGTGTGGCCGGTAAGAAGCACCCTGCGTCCACGCCAGAAGTTGCGATCAGGAAGTCCGGCGATCACCAGCTTTTCCAAGGCGCACGCCCCTGTGTCCAAAGCGCCTCGAGCATGGTCTTGTCGCGCAAGGTATCCATCGGCTGCCAGAAGCCGCGGTGGAAGAAGGCCCGCAATTCGCCTTCCTCGGCGATTTGCGACAGCGGCTCGCCCTCAAAACTGGTCTGATCGTTTTCGATGCGATCCAGCACCGGGTTGTCGAGGACGAAGAAGCCGCCATTGATGAAGCCGCCCTCGCCTTCGGGTTTCTCGATAAAGCCCTGAACCGTGTCGCCATCGAGCTTGAGCGCACCGAAACGCGCCGGCGGGCGCACCGCGGTCACTGTTGCCAACTTGCCATGCGACTTGTGAAAATCGATTGTCGCGGAAATGTCGACATCCGACAGGCCGTCGCCATAGGTAAAGCAGAAATTTTCTTCGCCTTCGAGATAGGGCGCCACGCGTTTGAGCCGCCCACCGGTCATGGTGTTTTCACCGGTGTCGACAAGAGTCACCCGCCAATCCTCGGCGCTCTGACGGTGGAAATGCACCGTGTTGTCGGACATGTCGAAGGTCATGTCCGACATGTGCAGCGCATAGTTGGCGAAATATTCCTTGATCACGTAACCGCGAAAGCCACAGCAGATGATGAAGTCGCGCAAGCCGTGGGTATGGTAGAGCTTCATGATGTGCCAGAGGATCGGCCGTCCGCCGATATCCACCATGGGTTTGGGCCTCAGGTGGGTCTCTTCCGAAAGCCGGGAGCCCAAACCACCTGCCAGGATCACGACCTTCATGATGTGACTCCCTGCCGGGACCTGCCAAAGGAGGCCTCACCCGCCGACCGTGTTGGCCGGCAGACGTCTTCAGGCTTGGTTGTTGCCCCATGCTTCATGGTGCCCGATATTCCCCTGACAATCAGCTTCTCGAAGCTAGACCGACAAGCTTTCCCGAGGCTGGCGCAAGTCAATCAGGCGGCCGGATCTTCCGCTTTCCACACCGGCGGCACGACCGCATTCGTTCACAGGGGCTGACGAGAAGCATTGTTCATGAGACGGGGCTTGCCTATAAGTGAGCAACCATGCTTGCGCGCGGCGCATGCGAAAGCCCCACCGCCGGGTCCGGCGCAGCACGAGGACGACATGCTCGAAGAAGGCAAGCTTTACGTCGGCACCAGCCGCAACCCCGACGACAGCATCAACAAGGGCGAATATCTCGACCTCAAATATGCCAACCGCCATGGCCTGATTACCGGGGCAACCGGCACCGGCAAGACCGTGACGCTGCAAATCCTGACCGAGAGTTTTTCCAATGCCGGGGTTCCGGTGTTCTGCGCCGATGTCAAAGGCGACCTTTCGGGCATCGCCGCCATGGGCGAGCACAAGGACTTCCTTGAAAAGCGTGCACAGACGATCGGGCTTGATCCCTACGAGTTTCAGGAATTTCCAGTCATCTTCTGGGACCTTTTCGGTGAAAAGGGCCACCGCGTCCGCACCACGATCTCGGAGATGGGACCGCTGCTGCTCGCCAGGCTGATGGACATGTCGGACGCCCAGGAAGGCGTGCTCAACATCGCCTTCAAGCTGGCCGACGAGAACGGGCTGCCGCTGCTGGACCTCAAGGATCTGCGCTCGCTGCTCTCCTACATGGCGGGCGAGACCGAGAAGCTCTCGGCGATGTACGGCAACATCACCAAGCAGTCGTTGTCGACGATCCAGCGTGGCCTGCTGGTGCTCGAGCAGCAGGGTGCCGAGCATTTCTTCGGTGAGCCGGCGCTGAAGATCTCAGACATCATGCGCACCACCAATGATGGCCGCGGCGCGATCTCGGTGCTGGCTGCCGACAAGTTGATGATGAATCCCCGACTTTACGGAACTTTCCTGCTGTGGCTGCTGTCGGAACTGTTCGAGGAATTGCCCGAGGTCGGCGATCCGGAGAAGCCGCGCCTGGTGTTCTTTTTCGATGAAGCGCATCTGCTGTTTGACGAGGCGCCGAAGATCCTGATCGACCGGGTCGAGCAGGTTGTCCGGCTGATCCGGTCGAAGGGCGTCGGCGTCTACTTCGTGACCCAGAACCCGCTTGATGTGCCCGAAAGCGTGCTGTCGCAGCTCGGCAACCGGGTGCAGCACGCGCTCAGGGCCTATACGCCGCGGGAACAGAAGGCGGTGAAGGTGGCTGCGGAAACCTTCCGTCCCAACCCGGCCTTCGATTGTTTCGAGGCGATCACCCAGCTGGGTGTCGGTGAGGCGCTGGTGTCGACGCTGGGCGCCAAGGGCGTGCCCTCGATGGTCGAGCGGACGCTGGTTCGCCCGCCCTCTTCGCGGCTTGGGCCGTTGACCGAGTCCGAGCGCCAGAAGGTGATGGCAGTCAGCCCGGTCGCCGGCCAGTACGACAAGGATCTCGACCGCGACAGTGCGCACGAGATGCTGCAGCGGCGCGCCGAAGAAGCCGCGAAGGCCGAAGAGGAGGAGCGCCGTCTCGAGGAGGAGCAGGAACAGGAACGGCCCGAAAGCCGCCGCTGGACCCTGCCCGGCTATGGCGACGAGGACGACGAGGATGATCGCGGCCGCAGCAAATCATCCCGCCGGCGCAAGAGCTCGAGCCGGAAGCGTCCCGGCTACCAGCGTCAGACCGTGACTGAAGCGGTCATCAAGTCCGTCGCCCGATCTGCTGCAACTTCACTCGGCCGGGCTCTGGTGCGGGGGATTCTCGGATCGCTCAAGAAGGGATTCTGATCTCTCACTATTCCCGGGGCGACTGGCGCTGACCGGGATCAGTTGCAGGGGACCGGATAGGTTGCTCCGAACTGGGCCGAATCGTATGACGAGGCCGGATCAAAACAACTGACCTGTCCAACGCCATTTAACCACATCGTATGCGGGTCCACGGCTCTTGTGACTTGTGGTTTGACCTCGCGCTGGATCTCAAAATGCAGATGCGGAATGCCGCCGGCCAATGCGCCAGTATTGCCCAGCGTCGCGATCTTCTGACCCCGCTCGACCCGGTCACCTGCTGATACAGTCCGGCTGTTAAGATGCTTGTAGACAGTGATGGTTCTCAAACCCGCCGGGTTTGGTCCGTGGTCGATTGTCACACGGTTGCCGTAGGCCGGCTCGAAATAGGAATCGGTCACATCTCCGGCAGCCGCTGCAATCACCGGTGATCCTATCCGGCCGACGATATCAATGCCGCGATGACCATAGCCGGACCGATCACGGAAAAACTGCTGCGAAATTGAAGGTGCGCCCTGAGGCATTACCACCGCGATCTTGCCGGCATGATCAGGCCTGTAATTGGTCGCCCAACCATCAGCCTGCTGCACACAGCCCGCCAACATGAGAAGTCCTGCCAGAGTTGCGGTTGCGGTTATCATTTTGAAGGCTCGACGCATCTGTCTTTCTCCGGCTGCAGGCTCCGGAACTGAGCGGTCGCTGCGGGTTTGGATCAACCTTGGAGATAGCATGAACTGCCGGAAAGGCTCAACCGACGGTGCTTGCGCATGAGCGCCAACCGCCGGTCAAGCAGCCACACCGGCCCTTACCTCAACTCTCGGAGCTAGAACCAACTCGTCCAGATGCATATTTCTGCAGTGATCAAATCACCAAAATCGGCGTTCGTGTCGGTACCCGGTCATACAGATCGCAGATATCCTGATTGAGCAGTCGGACGCAGCCTGACGAGACGGCCTTGCCGATCGACTTGTATTCGGGGCTTCCATGCAGACGGTAAAGCGTGTCCTCGCCATTCTGGAAAATATAGAGCGCACGCGCACCGAGCGGGTTGTCCAGGCCGGGTGCCATGCCGCCATTTGCCGCCGAGTAGGGCTCGAGTTCCGGTTGGCGCGCGATCATTTCCGCAGGCGGTGTCCATTTGGGCCATTTCTGCTTCCACTGGACCACGGCGCGGCCGGACCACGAGAAACCGTCCCGGCCGATGCCGACGCCATAGCGCATGGCGCGGCCGTTCTCGCGCACGAGATAGAGGAACCGCTGGCCGGTATCGACGACGATGGTGCCTGGCCTTTCACCCGTCGGGTCCGCGACTTCCTGGCGCAGGAAAGCTGGATCGATCTCCTGGTAGGGAATGGCCGGCAGCGGGAAAGGCTCGTCGAGTTTCGGGCCATACATGCTGTCATACAGAGGTGAAGTCCTGACAAGGCCGGCGTTGCGATTCGCGGGCACACGGTAGACCGGCGCGGTTTCGCTCATGAACCGCTCGGTGCTCTGCGGTCCGGCGCAGCCTGCCAGGGTAGCCGTCGCCGCGGAACCAAGGGCCAGAAAATGGCGGCGTGAGAGGGTGCGCGACGGGGCATCACGCCCGGCAGGACCGGTCGCAGTCAGGTCTTTTTCATTGTGTCCGGTCATGGTCGCGGAATGTCCTCAGGTGGGTAAGATGAATATGCTCGTCGCTGTCTGTCCGGAGACCCCCGGCCCGACTCAACGCGCAGGGCCACAATTGGGTTCCGATTGTGACTTTCCCACGCGAGTCTTGTGGCGAACTTGCCACAGTGATTGGTAATGATCGGGCGTGACCGCGAAAGGGCCCTGAAGGGTGTGTCTCAGCCGGTTCTTGCAACCAGTTCCAGGCGGGCAAAGCGCTCAAGCCACTCGGGATCGGTTTTCTCCACCGCGAGCAAGCGTTTGAGGAAAGCCGAACTCCAATGGGCGACATCGTGCTCTTCAAGGTGAAAGTATAGCGCTTCGTGCCGCTTCCGGCGCTCTGCCAGGGGCATCTGGAGAGCTGTCTTGATAGCGTCTGCGACATCTTGCGGATCATGCGGATTGACAATCAGCGCATCGGACATCTCTTCCGCTGCGCCGGCAAATTGCGACAGGATCAGCACGCCCGGATCGGATTCATCCTGGGCAGCCACATATTCCTTGGCCACCAGGTTCATGCCGTCAAACAACGGCGTAACCAGCCCGACCCGGGAATAGCGGTACAGCACCGCCAGATCATCGCGCGGCAGGGCGCGGTGAATATACTGCACCGGGGTCCATTCGACAGTCCCGAAGCGGCCGTTGATCCGGCCGGCAAGATGCTCCAGCTCCGAGCGAATAGCCTTGTATGCATCGACGTCGTCGCGCGTGGGCGGGGCGATTTGCAGCAATCCGACCCTGTTGCAAAACTCCGGAGCCTGGCTGAGAAACGTCTCGTAGCCGTGCAGGCGGTGCGGCAGCCCTTTTGAATAATCAAGCCGGTCGACCCCGATCAGCCTGGGCATCGGCGGCGGCGCGGTTCGGGCAGCACCTTCAACAGCCAGTTGCCTGAAGCCGCGAACATCGATCGAAATGGGGAAGCAGCCCAGCACCACTTCACGGCCACTGATGCCCATATTGCCGTTTGCGCGCAGTTCGCCGCGCAGGGTGTGGCGAAAGATATTGATCAGATGGCTGAGGTCACGCTGGGTCTGCAGACCAAGCAGATCGTAGTCGGCCAGGCAGGCGGCGAGATCCTGCCAGTCCGGTATCGCCTTGAAGGTCTGCAGGTCCGGCAGTGGAATGTGCAGGAAGAAGCCGATGCGGCTGGTTACACCCAGCTTTCGGAGCTCGTGAGCCAGGGGGATCAGTTGGTAGTCGTGCACCCATATCACGTCGTCATGCGTGACGGCCTGGGCGATCTGCCTGGCCAGCCGCCGCGCCACTTCGCGGTAGGCGGCGGAATAATGCGGCTGGACATTGATGAGGTCGACCCGGCCATGCAATGCCGGCCAGAGCACCGAATTGGAGTAGCCGAGATAGTAATCGCGATAGAGTTTGGGCTCCAGCTCGAACAGGGCAATGTCAAAATCGGGACGCTGGTGAAACACCAGTTCGTCGGAAGGCGTTTCGGTCTGTTTCGGCGCACCACCGATCCACAACCCACCCTGCTGGCTCAGTGCATCCTTGAGCGCAACGACCAGTCCGCCCGAGTCACCGGTTCCATCCACCGACGGGGCCCGGTTGGACACAATGACAAGACGTCCCATGCTTACGATCTCCCGGCTTCTACCTGTTCAAGCAACCAGGCCTTGAACGTGGAAGGGCTGTGCGTTCGGTAGCGGGCGCAGGTCGGCCCCTCCCCGATCCTGACTGTGACTCCACCCTGCTGGTTGACCCAGGAGAAGGCACTTTCATCGGTGACATCATCACCGGCAAACACGATGTTGCGTCCGGCGAATTCCTCGAATGCCATGATCCGGCCAATGGCGTCGGCCTTGGAAATTCCTTTCGGCTTGATCTCGACAGCCATCTTGGCGGACTGGAGTTCGAAAGCGTCATCCTCGCCGACCAGAATGGTGAGGAACTCGCGCACCTTGCATTCGAGCTCAGGATGCTGGCGGAAGTGCAGGACGATGCCAAAGCTCTTGTCCTCCGCGATCACCCGTGGATCGAGCATGGCAAACTCTTTCACCGCCTTCTTGATGTGATCGAGGCGATCGGCATCACACCTGACGCCCTCGACATTTTGACCACCGTGGCGCAATTCGGCGCCATGGCCACCTGATATGGTCGGCGCACAATCCCCGAGATAGTGTTCGATCTCCCGAAGATTGCGACCGGAGACGATGGCGACCGCACCGTCGTGGCGCCGGTTGAGCTCTGTGAGCAACGATTTGAGGGGATCATCCACCCTGACTGCATCAGGGGTGGGAGCTATGTCGACAAGGGTACCGTCAAAATCGAGGAACAGCGCGGTTTCAGCTGCGTTGACCGACAGCCGCTCGAGATCATCGGGCGGATCAGTCTCGGGCGCAAACCCGACCATATTGTAGTAATCCCATTGGTTCGACATGACTGAAAAAGCTCTCTTTGAATGCGCTTTTTCAACGATGGAGCGAGCTATTCGTTCCGCTCGTCCTGCAAATTTTCAGCCACCATCCGCCGAAAGCATGGACGCGCCAGCGCGACGCCTGTGCCTTGTCTGGAGCAGCCAGGTTGCATGTAAAATCCGGGGATAGTGCTAGTCGACGCCGTTGAGATCAGGAAGGATCAATGACGGCGACAAATCGCGGTACTCGTCGGGCATTTTGGCCCGGTTGATCCAGACCGTGCGAAAGCCGAATTTCGCAGCGCCGGCGACATCCCAGCGGTTGGACGACTGAAACGACACGGCACCGGGATAGAGCCGGTAAGCCGTTGTGACCATGTCGTAGACCGCGGGATCGGTCTTGAAGGTCTGCAGTTCGTCGACCGAGAAGACATCGTCGATGACCGTGTCGAGTGCGGCGTTCCTGACAGCCGAATCCAGCATCTTCACCGAACCGTTGGAGAGAATCCCCACCCGCGCGCCGCCGGCTTTCAGCGCCTTGAGCACGGCCGGGACTTCCGGATAGCAATCGAGCTTGAAATAGGCCTCGAGCAATTGCGGCTTCAGGCTCTTGTCGGCGCTGGGGATACGCTCGAAAGAATAGTCGAGTGCTTCCTCGGTCAGCGCCCAGAAATCACGCCACTGCCCCATCAGCGCCCGCGTCCAGGAATATTCCAGCTGCTTGGCGCGCCAGATCTCCGACAGAAGCTGTCCGTCCGGCCCGACCGCTTCGGCATGTCGGCGCACGGCGGAATGGACATCAAACAGGGTTCCATAGGCGTCAAAGACGTAGGCGGCATAGGCCATTTCATGTTTCCTCGTGCAAGGTGCTTACGATGCCCGTGTTGCACTGCAACAGTCAAGCGTCAACCGGACCTGACGTACTGCAACGCCGGGTGCGTCCAATTGTTTCCCGTCATGGCAGGATGACGCAAGGATCGTGCTATTGACGGATTCCGGTGTGTTTGTGGCAGAGCCATGACTTGACGCCGATGGCACCTGCGTTCGAATGTCGGGCAAGAGACAGTAACCGGCAGGAGGCAATCATGACCGTCAACACCCAAGCCCGCACCAAGACCTGGACCTATGTCGATGGTGAGTGGCTGGAAGGCAATCCACCGCTGATCGGACCGGTCAGCCATGCCATGTGGCTGGGCTCGACGGTGTTTGACGGCGCGCGCTGGTTTGACGGAGTGGCACCCGACCTCGATCTGCACTGCGCGCGGGTCAATCGGTCCGCTGCTGCGCTCGGAATGCACGCCACCATGGAAGCCGAGACGATCGAAGCGCTGGCGCATGAGGGGCTGAAGAAATTCGACGGCAAGACGGCCGTCTACATCAAGCCGATGTACTGGGCCGAACATGGCGGCTACATGTCGGTGCCCGCCGATCCGGAGTCGACGCGGTTCTGCCTGTGCCTGTTTGAAAGCCCGATGATCGCCTCTTCCGGATTTTCGGTCAGCGTCTCGCCGTTTCGCCGCCCAACCTACGAAACCGCCCCGACAAATGCCAAGGCGGGCTGCCTCTACCCAAACAATGGCCGGGCGGTGATGGAAGCCAAGTCACGCGGTTTCGACAATGCGCTGGTGCTCGACATGCTCGGCAATGTGGCCGAGACCGGCACGTCCAACATCTTCATGGTCAAGGACGGCGTCGTGTTCACCCCTGCGCCGAACGGCACCTTCCTGACCGGCATCACCCGTTCGCGCGCGATCAAGCTGCTGCGCGAGTCTGGAACCGAGGTGGTGGAAAAGTCGCTTTCGGTCGCCGACTTCATGGATGCGGACGAAATCTTCTCAACCGGCAACCATTCCAAGGTGGTTCCGGTGATCCGTATCGAGGACCGCGAATTGCAGGCGGGCCCGACCGGCCGCAAGACCCGCGAACTCTACATGGACTGGGCCCACAGCTAGCGGCTGCTGCGCTGATGGAGGCACAAGATGAGTGACCGACGCAAATACTCCACAGGCTCGCCGTTCGAAAAGGCCGCGGCCTATTCACGCGCCGTCCGTCAAGGTCCGTTCGTGCATGTCTCCGGCACCACCGGCTACGACTACACGGCGATGGAAATGCCGGCCGACGTCGCAGATCAGGCGCGCAACTGCTTCACCACCATCGCCGCCTCGCTGGCCGCGCTTGATGCCAGCCTGAGCGACGTGGTGCGGGTCAGGTACTATGTCACCAAGCCGGAACATTTCGACGCGGTGGCGCCGGTGCTGGCCGAGCATCTGGGCGGCATCGACCCGGCTGCCACCATGATCGTGTGCCAGTTGATCCGACCGGAAATGCTGATCGAGATCGAGGTGACGGCTCAGGTGGGCTGATCCCCGCCGGGTTCAGAGCTCACCGCCCATTTCATCTTCGATATGGATCCGGATGATCTCTTCGAACGAGGCTTCGGCGCGGAAGCCAAGTGCTGTGGCGCGATCGGCGGCAAAACCGCGTGGCCAGTTGGAGACGATGCGCATGATCTCAGGCGCCGGTTCGCGGCGGATCAGCGCAACCGCCTTGTCTCCGGCAATTTCCCGCAACGCCTCGATCTGCTCGGCCACTGTTGCCGACACGCCGGGCATGTTGAGCACCCGCCGGTGGCCGGCAGGCCCGGTGTCCATCGTCGCGGCATGAACCAGAAACCCGACCGCCGCGCGCGGACTGGCATGCCAGTGACGCACCGTGTCGGGGACCGGCAGGATCGCCGGCTTGCCAGCCAGGGGCTCACGCAGAATGGATGAGAAGAAACCCGACGCCGCCGCGTTGGGCAGGCCGGGCCGGATGCAGATGGTCGGCAGGCGGATCGCCAGCCCGTCGAAAAAGCCGCGCCTTGTGTAGTCCTGCAACAGCAACTCGCAGACCGCCTTCTGCGTACCGTAACTCGTCAGGGGGGCGGTGAGGAAATCATCGTCAATCTCGTCAGGCATCGGAGCCCCGAAGACCGCGACCGAAGAGGCGAAGACCAGGCGCGGGCAGTAATGCCCGGATCGGGATTGATGCCGGACCGCGTCGAACAGGTAGCGGGTTCCATCCAGGTTGATGCGGTAGCCCTTGTCGAAATCCTGCTCCGCTTCGCCAGAAACGATGGCCGCGAGATGGATGATCACATCGGGGCGTCCGGAGAGCAGCTGCGGCACGGCCTGCGGATCGGAGATGTCGAGCGCCAGGTTGGTAACCCTGCCCGAAAAGCCGGCAGGGATTGAGGGTTCCACCGTGTCGGCCAGGGTCAGTTCCGTCACCATGTGGTCGCCCAGTTTGCCCGTTCCGGCGATCGCTGATGTCAACTTGCGGCCGATCATTCCCGCGGCACCGCTGATCAAGACATGCATGGCAAAACTCCCCCCTGTGCAATGTTGACGGTACGGCCTGAGCCCTGCAAGCGCAATGACAGGATCGAGCGCAACCGCGACAGCCCGTCCCGCCAACCCAGGTGACCGCAGGCAGGTTTCACTCTCCGGTTGCTTTGTCGGACCGAATCCCCTTCTTTGTGCAGCGGAGCTGATGCCGTCATTTCACTTGGTAAGCTTTACCTTACATCTATCAAGCCAGCGTTCCGTGCGGCGTCACCTGCCGGAGCCAATGGAGACCCCGACACATGCCTGATACCTACCGGCCAGCGAAGGCCGCACTCTGGATGTGTGGATCGATCCTGTCATTCTCGATGATGGCGGTGGCGGGTCGCTATGTCTCTGCCGTACACAACACCTTTGAAATCATGACGTTTCGCTCGCTTGTCGGCCTCGCCATCGTGCTCTCGCTGGCGACCGCCAACCGCAGACTGGGCGAAATCCGGCGCGATCGGCTGAAGCAGCATTTCTTCCGCAACCTGTTCCACTTCACCGGTCAAAACCTCTGGTTCTTCGCGCTGGCTTCCATTCCCCTGGCGCAAGTGTTCGCGCTGGAGTTCACCTCGCCAATCTGGGTGATCGTGTTGAGCTTCCTGTTTCTGGGCGAGCGTCTGACCGGATCGCGCATCATTGCCGCGGGCCTCGGCTTTCTCGGCATTCTGGTGGTGGCACGGCCTGATTTCGGCGCGATGGAGCCGGGCACGGTCACGGCCGCAATGTCGGCGATCTTCTTTGCGGCCACCATCATCATGACCAAGGCCCTGACCCGGCATGAAAGCATCGTCTCGATTCTGTTCTGGCTGACCGGGTTCCAGCTTTGCTTCGGACTTGCCGCACTCGCTGCGCACGACACCATCACATGGCCCACGCTGCTCACGGTTCCCTGGCTGGTGGTGATCGGCGCCGCCGGCCTGATGGCGCATTACTGTCTGACCACCGCCCTGTCGCTGGCGCCGGCAAGCTTTCTCATGCCGATCGACTTTGCCCGGCTGCCGCTGGTCGTCGTCATCGGCATGGTGCTGTTCAACGAACCGGCGGACACCCTGGTCCTGCTGGGTGGCGGCATCATCATCCTCGCCAACTGGATCAATCTGCGCGGAGGCAAGAAGGCTGCGGCCAAACCGGCAGCCATATAGCGCGCAAGGCCTGTCATCGAACGAGATCAAGTCAGGGAAGAAGTGGTGCCGCTTGCAGGACTCGAACCTGCGACCCCATCATTACGAATGATGTGCTCTACCACCTGAGCTAAAGCGGCGTACCAGTTCATGAGGCGAGACACAGGGTGCCGCGCGAACATGATGGAGGGCAAATACCTTGGTTGCCCCCCGATTTCAAGCGGGCATGCACGGCCCGCCGATAATTTTGGTGAGGCCAGAGGGCCGTTCAGATCCGCCGGTGGAAGCGGAAGCGCCACAGGCCTTGTTGCGGACTACAGCGCCAGGCGTTCGCGGGTCGCCTTGTATTCGCTTTCAAGCCGCTCGACCAGATCCGCCACGGGGCCGATCTTCTTGACCGCGCCGATGCCCTGGCCCGAACCCCAGATCTCTTTCCAGGCCTTCGGACCGGAGGCTGCCTTGTCGAAATCCATCTTGGTCGGATCGGCCACGGGCAGGTTTTCGGGATCCAGACCGGAAGCGGAGATCGAGGGCTTGAGATAATTGCCCGGAATGCCGGTGAAATAGTTTGAGTAGACAATGTCCTTGGCGTCGCTGTCGACGATCATCTGCTTGTAGTTCTCTTCGGCACGGGCCTCATTGGTGGCAATGAAGGGCGATCCGATATAGGCCATGTCCGCCCCCATGGCCTGGGCCGCGAGCACTGCGCCGCCGGTGGCAATCGAACCGGACAGAAGCAGCGGGCCATCAAACCACTCGCGGATTTCCTGGATCAGGGCGAAGGGTGACAACGGGCCGGCATGACCTCCGGCGCCGGCGGCGACCGCGATCAGCCCGTCGGCGCCCTTGCGGATTGCCGAATTGGCATGTCGGTTGTTGATGATGTCATGCAGCACGATGCCGCCATAGGAATGGATCGCGTCGTTGACCTCGGGCACAGCGCCGAGCGAGGAGATCACCACCGGCACCTTGTATTTGACGCACATGGTCAGATCATGCTCGAGCCGCTTGTTGGAGCGGTGGACGATCTGGTTGACCGCAAACGGGGCGGCCGGACGGTCCGGGTTCTTGGCGTTGTGATCGGCCAAGCCTTCGGTGATTTCTGCCAGCCATTCGTCCAGCTGGGCTTCGGGGCGGGCGTTGAGCGCGGGAAACGACCCCATGATGCCCGCCTTGCACTGGGCCATGACCAACGGAGGATGGGAAATAATGAACAGAGGCGCGGCCACGACCGGCAGCCTGAAATTGGTCTTGAGAATGGCAGGAAGGGTCATATGGCCTCGCAAATCAGAATGACGTTTACGCAAACGTCAATTCCCATAGCAGAGCCAGGGTGAGCTGAAAAGACTTGACTTGCCGCTCCAATTCCACAGCTGGATGCCACACGAATTTGTTGCAAGCTTGAGTTTTTCAGGGTTAGCGGATAGGCACAGCGTAACGGCAGGCACCAAGGCTCGGCGGTTGACCGGGCTTCCCCTGCCCGGTCCCGTCAGGATTGAACCCGATTGCCTGCACTGACTGATCCGGACAGGCACCAGCCAGGCCGGACCACACGGAGACAGACCATTGACCGGAATGGAAGCTGCAATTCGCGGGGCTTTGGACAAGGCTGGCATTCCCGGCGCACAGGCGCGCCGGCGGATCTACGATTCCGCCCGGGCGGCGCTCGACCGCAGCCTCGAACGCCAGGGTATCGCCGATCCCGAGCGGATCGATGAGCACCGGGAGAAACTCGAGCTCCTGATTGCCGACATCGAGGCCGAGTGGACGCCACCGAGCGAGACAGCGACCCCGCCCTCACCTGCAGCAGCGCCTGAGGTATTCGCGTCGCGCGATGAGGCGGCAGCAGCCCGGCCGCCAGTCGCTGCTCCTCAGGTCCAGCCCGCTCCGACGAAGCCGGCACAGGCGCAATCTGCAGCCGTTCGGCAAGCACCGGCCGAAACCCGGCCCGTTCAGAAAGAACCGGAGGCTTCAGCCCCTAAAGCCCCAAAGCCCGACACAAGGGCCCCGGAGGTGCTCGGCCCTGAGCATGACGGCCCCCAAACCCGTGGCGCGCCCTGGAGTGATCTCGAGCCATCAACGGGCGTTCCGCATCAGCCTGCCCCGGCCGTCGCAGCTGTTTCGGCACAGCCCCAGGGCGATGCCCGCCCCCAGGCCGCGGCTGGTGATGCAATGCTCGACTTCGTTCCCGGCGCTGCCGGAGCGGCAGCTGGCGCGGGTGCAGCGCCTGAGTTGAACGCCGAGCGGCCACCGCACATCGCGGCACCCGCCGGCGCCAAGCCGCAGAAGCCCGGCAAGAAGACCAAGGTGGCCAAAGCCCGCAAGGAAAAGCGCAAACGCCCGATCTTTGCCTCATTGTTCTCCGCCGCAGTGATGCTGTCGTTTCTGGGCATCGGCATCTGGTGGCTGATCGAAAGCGGCGCACTGATGAGTGCAGAGGAGCGTGACACGGGCGTTCCCAATCCGCCCCCATCGCTCAGCCGCGACGATTTTGCCGGCGGACCACAGCAACTCAATCCCGGCGCAGGCTTTTCCGGAGAGTGGGCCAATGTCTATACGCCAGGCCGCGACGGCACGGCCGAAGCGGGCGGTAACGCCAGCGTCGAGGTGATCGAGGAAGCCGAAGGCAATGTGCTGAGGATCGTGTCCGCTTCCGCCGGCGCGAATGGCGAAGTGCGCGTGCCGCTCGGGCCCGAGGTGATGCAGGCACTTGCCGGCCGCCAATCGGTGCTGGCGCTCACCATGCGGTCGGCAACACCCGAGGCAACCCAGATCTATGTCCGCTGCGAATTCTCGGTGCTGGGAGACTGCGGCCGGCGGCGCTTCGACGTGACCTATGACACCAACGACATCCTGTTCAGCCTCGACTACGACCGGGCGCTGGCGCCCAACCAGGGCGGATTTCTGATCATCAACAGCGACGTGTCCGGCGGCGCGAAGGGTGTTGATCTGATTGCCGTGCGGATCAGGCCACTGACGTAAACCAGCAGATGCCGTACACATGAAAACGCCCGCTTCGCAGCGGGCGTCTTGCGTGAGGAACGGATGTCTCAGCTGACGTCGGTGACGCGGAGATAGGGGCGGATTTCTTCCCAGCCCTGCGGGAAGATACCCTTGGCATCCTCGTTGCTGACGGATGTCGGGATGATGACCTTGCCGCCCGGACGCCAGTCGGCAGGCGTGGCCACCGTCTTGGCGTCGGCAAGCTGCAGCGCGTCGATGACACGGAGGATCTCGTCGAAGTTTCGCCCGACATTCATCGGGTAGGTCATCGTCAGGCGGATCTTCTTGTCCGGGTCTATGATGAAGACCGAGCGCACGGCGGCAGTGGTGCTCGCATTGGGGTGGATCATGTCATAGAGCTCGGCCACCTTGTGATCCCTGTCGGCAACGATCGGGAAGGTCAGCGTGGTATCTTGCGTGTCGTTGACATCCCTGATCCAGGCCATGTGCTCCTCGACGCCATCCGTCGACAGGCCGATCGGCTTGACGTTGCGGGCGGCGAACTGGTCGGCGAGCTGCGCGGTGCGGCCCATCTCGGTGGTGCAGACCGGGGTGAAATCGGCCGGATGGCTGAAGAAGAAAGCCCAGGAGGAGCCGATCCACTCGTGAAAATCGATCGGGCCGGTGGTGGTGTCAGTCTTGAAGTTCGGGGCAGTGTCGCCAATGCGTATGGTCATGGTTGATCTCCTATTGGGGTTGGGAGGTTGTGAAACTGTTTTCGGAAGGCCCGGCGGCCAATTCCTGTGCCGCCTGGTGCTGGCTGAGGAACACCTTGCCGCTGAGGTGATTCAGGAAATCGCTGCGGCGCAGCCGGTCCATGACCGGTCCCTTGACCTCGCTGAGATGGAAAGTCACGCCCAGCGCCCTGAGCCGCTCGTTGATCGCTTCCAGCGATTCCAACGCGCTCATGTCGATCTCGTTGACCGCCGGGCACATCAGCACCACGTGCCTGAGCTGCGGGCGGGCGGCGACCATGTCGTAGAGACTGTCCTCCAGATAGCGCGCATTGGCGAAATAAAGGCTCTCGTCGACCCGGAGCGTCAGCACGGTCTCGTCGATCTCCACCTTGTGGCGCTTGACGTTGCGGAAATGCTCGGTGCCCGGAACCCGGCCGACAACGGCCATGTGCGGCCGCGACGACTTGTAGAGATGGATCAGGATCGACAGCACCACACCTGCGGTCACTCCAACCTCGACGCCGAAGAGCAGCGTCAGGGCGATAGTGGCGCTGACGGCGGCGAAATCGGCGCGTGAATAGACCCAGGTCTTTTTCAGGATCGAGAAATCCACCAGCGACAGCACGGCGACAATGATGGTGGCTGCCAGCGTTGCCTGAGGCAGGTGATAGATCAACGGCGTCAGCAGCATGGCCGCAAGCAGCAGCCCGACCGCAGTGTAGGCGCCGGCGGCGGGGGTTTCCGCGCCGGCATCGAAATTCACCACCGAGCGGGCGAAGCCGCCGGTGACCGGGTAGCCGCCGGTAAACGCCGCGCCGACATTGGCGGCCCCGAGGCCGATCAGTTCCTGATCGGGAACAATCCGCTGACGCTTGCGCGCAGCCAGGGTCTGGGCGACCGACACGGATTCGACAAAACCGATGATGGAGATCAGCACCGCGGGGCCAATCAGCTGGCCCAGAAGATCCGGCGAGAAGGACGGCATGGTCAGCGGCGGCAGGCCCTGCGGCACGTCGCCTACAACCCGAAGGCCTGCGGTTTCACCGAGATTGAAGACCCAGGCGATGAAGGTGGTGACAAACACCGCCGCCACCGGACCGGCCTTGGCCAGCACGCCCGCCAGCTTCGGCTTCATGCCGGTCGACAGCAACAGCGGCATCAGCCCCTTGCGCACCCAGAACAGGAAGGCGGTGGCACTGACGCCGATCGCGAATGTTATCCAGTTGATCTCGCCCAGGTGCTCGAACAGCGAGCGCAGCAGTTCCGGCAGGTTGGCGCCGCCGGCGGAGATGCCTAGGACATGGCGCAGCTGGCTCATGGCGATGAGAATGCCCGAGGCGGTGATGAAGCCGGCGATCACCGGATGCGAGAGAAAGTTGGCGAGAAAGCCGAGCCGGAAGACGCCGAGCAGGATCAGGAAGGCGCCGGACAGGAAGGCCAGGGTGACGGCGGCAAGCAGCAGCTCGGGCGAGCCCGGCTCGGCGATGTTCCCGATCGCGGCTGCGGTCATCAGCGAGACCACCGCCACGGGCCCGACGGCCAGCGCCCGGCTGGTGCCGAAGATGGCGTAGAGCACGATCGGCGCGATCGAGGCGTAGATGCCGGTCTCGGCCGGCAGGCCGGCCAGCAGCGCGTAAGCCAGCGATTGCGGGATCAGCATGATGGTGACGATCACCGCAGCAACAAGGTCATTGCCCAGCGCGTCGCGGTCATAGCGGCGGCCCCAGTCAAAGACCGGCATGACGCGGGCAAGGCGATTGAGGACGGCAGGATCTTTCAGCATGTCGATGTCCTTGCTGTGTACGCAGCACAAAAGTCTTGGGCAGTTTCCGGCCTGCGGCGGTCTCGGCGCACCGTCGGTCGAATGGGATCAAAATACGGTTCGCTCAGGTCAGCCGACGACTTCTGGCCTGGCCATCCATTCCTTGCCCTTGAGCATGGCCTTCCAGTAGATCGGCGGCAGAATGCGCTCCTTGAGCAACCAGGAGACCCGGCTCGGTTTGGTGCCGTCGACGAGAAAGCCGGGGAAGCTCGGCAGCAATTTGCCGCCATAGCCGAATTCGGCCAGAACGATCTTGCCGCGCTCCACCGTGAGCGGACAGGAGCCGTAGCCGTCGTAATGGGCGATGCCCTTCACACGGCCCATGTCGGCCAGCACATTGTTGGCGACCACCGGGGCCTGCTTGCGGGCCGCGGCAGCGGTCTTGGCGTTGGGCGCGTTCATGACATCGCCGAGCGACCAGATGTTGTCGAAGGTCTTGTGGCGCAGGGTGGTCTGGTCGACATCGACCCAGCCGGACGCATCGGCAAGCGGGCTGACGCGGACGAAATCGGGCGCTGTCTGCGGCGGCACGACATGGATCATGTCGAAGGATTTCTCGACGATGTCCTTGTTGCCCTCGGCATCGGTCACCGTGAACCAGGCCTTCTTCGCCGGACCATCGATCTTGAAGAGGTTGTGGCTGAAGCTGAGTTCGGCCTTGTACCTTGCGATGTATTGCTCGAGCGCAGGCACGTAGTCCTTGACGCCGAAGAGAACGCCGCCTGCATTGCAGAACTCGATATCGATGTTGCCGAGATCACCGGACTTGAACCAGTGATCACCCGAAAGATAGAGCGCCTTCTGCGGAGCACCGGCGCATTTGATCGGCATCGGCGGCTGGGTGAAGATCGCCTTGCCGGCTTTCATGCCCTTGACCAGCTTCCAGGTGTAGGGCGCCAGATCGTAGCGGTAGTTCGATGTCACACCATTTCGCCCGAGGGTTTCGGGAAGCCCTTCGATGGCGTCCCAGTCCAGCTTGAGGCCCGGGGCGACGATCAGGCGATTGTAGCGCACCACACGGCAGCCATCGAGGATCACCGCATTGCTGGCCGGCTCGAAGGCAGCAACCGCGGCCTTGATCCAGGAGACGCCGCGCGGGATCAGCGATGCCATGGTGCGGGCGGTGACTTCCGGCTCGAAAATGCCGCCACCGACCATGGTCCAGCCGGGCTGATAATAATGCACATCCTGCGGGTCGATGATGGCGATGTCGAGATCGGAGGCGCGGGCGAGCAGGCTTGCTGCTACCGAGATCCCGGCAGCGCCGCCGCCGATGATGACGATGTCATGGGAGAAGTCGGCAACATCTGTGGGCGTCTTGCCGCCATTGGCGATACGCCGGACAACGCCCGACATATCGTATCCGGCAGCCTTGGTGGTGGCTAGGATATCGGGCAAAGGCGTGCCGCGGGCGCCCTCGGCCAGCGCCCAGAGCGTCGTCGACCGGGTACCGGTGCGGCAATAGGCGAGCACCGGACCGGGAAGATCCGAAATCGCGGCATCGAACTTTTCGGCGTCGTCATCGGCCACGCGGCCTGCGACGATGGGCATGTAGCGGGCTTCAAGACCAGCCGCCCGGGCCGCCTTTTCGACTTCCGCGAAAGTCGGCTGATCGGCGCCTTCGCCGTCGGGCCGGTTGCAGATGACGGAGCGGAAGCCCGCCATCTGCAACTCGACCAGATCGGCAGGAGCGATTTGCGGGCTCACCGAGAGCCCGCGATTGATCTTCCTGATGTCCATTGCCTTACCCATCCAATACGTGATTGCGACCTGTGCGCGGCAGCCCTGTCAGAGCCCGTTGACGGGAACCTTCAGCACCGGATGCCCGTCCTTGTCCTTGGGCACTTCGCCGGCGCGCATGTTGACCTGCAGCGACGGGATGATCAGCCGCGGCATGGCCAGCTGGGCATCGCGCTCGGTGCGGAACTTGATGAAGTCCTCACGGCTCTTGCCGCCACCGACATGGATGTTGTGAGCCTTCTCGTCGCCGACCGTGGTTTCCCACTGGATATCGCGACCGTTCGGACCGTAGTCATGGCACATGAACAGGCGCATGTCGTCGGGCAGCGACAGGACCTTCTGGATCGAGTCGTAGAGCGTGCCGGCATCGCCACCAGGGAAATCGGCGCGGGCAGAGCCGCCATCGGGCATGAACAGGGTGTCGCCGGTGAAGGCGGCATTGCCCATCACATGCACCATGCAGGCAGGCGTATGGCCCGGCGTGTACATGGTGAAGGCCTGCATAGAGCCGATCTGGTAGGTGTCGCCGTCCTTGAACAGCGCATCAAACTGCGAGCCGTCGCGCTGGAATTCGGTGCCTTCATTGAAGACCTTGCCGAAGGTATCCTGCACGACCATGATCTTGTCGCCGATGCCGATCTTGCCGCCGATCTGCTCCTGGATATAGGGCGCTGCGGAGAGGTGGTCGGCATGGACGTGGGTCTCGATGATCCATTCGAGCTTCAGCCCATTGTCCTTGATGTAGGCAATCATCGCGTCGGCGTGGCCATAGGTGATCCGGCCGGCGGCGTAGTCGATGTCCATGACGGAATCGACAACCGCGCATGAAGTCGAGGCTGGGTCCTTGACCACATAGCTGATGGTGTTGGTGTCGGGGTCAAAGAAGGCTTTGACTTCGGGTGTGACCGACATGTCCACTGGATAATTCGACATTGCAGCATCTCCTCTTGGTAGCGTCTGGTGGTGAGGCCGCTTGTCAGGGCGGCCTCGATAGGGGGCCCGTGTCACCGCTGGAGTGACACGGAATGCACTCAAAATGCCTTGGCCGGTTTGTGGCGCAGGCCGTCGAGCAGGCGGGCCAGCACGATGCCGACGATCATGGCGCCGACAAAGGCGATGACCGGCAGACCGCCAAAACCCAGCGCGGGAATGGCGCCGCCGGGGCAGAAGCCGGCAATGCCCCAGCCAATTCCGAAAATGGCCGATCCGGCAATGAGGCGCGCATCGATGGTCTTGTTGACCGGCAGGTGAAACGCCTCATCAAACACCGGCTGCTTGCGGGCGCGGAACACCAGCACGTAGCCGATCGCTGTGGTGAGGAGTGCGCCGCCCATGACGAAGATCAGGCTCGGATCCCACGTACCGGCGACATCGAAGAAATTGAGAACCTTGGCCGGGTTGGCCATGCCCGAGATGACAATGCCAAGGCCGAAGATGGCGCCTGTGAGAGCGGAGAAAATCAGTTTCTGCATGGTTCAGATCCCCGCAATGTGGCGGACGACATACACGGTCAGCCCGGTGAAAATCATGAAGGTGACGGTGGCGGCAATTGACCGCGGCGACAGCCGCGCCATACCGCAGACGCCATGGCCGGAGGTGCAACCGGCACCGTAATAGACGCCGATACCGACGATCAGGCCGCCAAATGCCAGCAAGGGCAGCGAGACGGGAACCGCATAGGGGATCGCCCCGCCTGCGGCCAGGAACGCCACCGGCGCAAGCACGGCACCGGCCAGAAAGGCGATGCGCCAGGCCCAGTCCGTCGAAACCGGCGGGATGATGCCGGTGACAATGCCGGTCATGCCGGCAATGCGGCCATTGAAGATCATCAGCAATATCGCCGACAAGCCGATCAGGACACCGCCGCCCAGCGACATCCATGGTGTGAATTCTGTTTCCATCGTCTTTCCCTCTTGAATTCCGCCGGCAGGTTCCGGCGCGGCGTCGTTGCGCCTGACCCCGATATATATAAGCGATGATCTATATTCAAGAGATTGTATGTATCAAAGGAGAATTTTCTGCCCGATATCCGGCGGACAGGCATTTCCGTTAGGCCTTTGCCCCGCCCGGCCTGCATTCGGGAATGCTTCAGCACCGCGCGTCCATCCGGCTGCGCGGTGCCGGCAGATCACACGCCGGGCGCCTTGGGCTTCCGGGTCTCGGGATGCAGCGTCTTGCCGAGGATGTGATCATCCGTGCCGATCACATGGCTGCTTGATCCGACGATCAGCCTGTCGGGATGATGCACGACCAGGTGATCCTTGTTGGGATAGGGCAGGCTGGAGAGGAAATGCTTCATGCAATTGAGCCGGGCGCGTTTCTTGCAGTCGGACTTGATGACGGTCCAGGGCGCGTCGGCGGTGTCGGTGTAGAAGAACATCGCCTCCTTGGCCTCGGTGTAATCGTCCCACTTGTCGAGCGACGCCTTGTCGATGGGCGACAGTTTCCACTGCTTGAGCGGATCCTTTTCGCGCTGGCCGAAGCGCCTGAGTTGCTCGCCTTGCGTGACCGAGAACCAGTATTTGAACAGCAGGATGCCCGAGCGGGTGAGCATACGTTCAATCTCGGGAGCTTCGCGCATGAACTCGAGATATTCGGTCGGCGAGGAAAACCCCATCACCCGCTCGACGCCGGCGCGGTTGTACCAGGAGCGGTCAAACAGCACCATTTCGCCCGACGCCGGCAGGTGCTCGATATAGCGCTGAAAATACCATTGCGACCGCTCGCGGTCGGTCGGCTTGTTAAGCGCCACGACCCGGGCCGTGCGCGGATTGAGATGTTCGGTAAAGCGCTTGATGGTGCCGCCCTTGCCGGCCGCGTCCCGGCCTTCAAACAGCATCACCACCTTCTGTCCTGTGTCCTCGATCCAGCGCTGGGCCTTGAGCAGCTCGACCTGCAACCTGGCCTTTTCCTTTTCATAGGCGACCCGGCGCATCTTCGACTTGTAGGGATAGACGCCCTGCTCGAAGAGTTGCGCGATCGCCGCCTCGTCCTTGCGGATTTCGGCGGTGTTCAGCCTGGCGGGTTTTGCCGCCTCGGCGCCCTGGCCGTCATCGACCGGAGCCTCGGCCCCGTCTTGTGCGGTAGCCGTGTCTGCAGCTATCTCGGCAGCGGTGCCATTGGGTTTTGTGTCCTGCTCGCTTTTCAGTTCAGTCATGAGACCCCCTTTCCGATCAAAAAGTCAGTGTGACTCCAAATCGGCCAAGTGGCTTTGACTCGCGTCAAACCGGCTCAAACAAAAGCGACACACCGGCGGCTTGCGTCAAGGGCGCTTGAGATGATCCATCAGATGCACCAGCAGGCCTGCAAGCAGGCCCCAGAAGGCGGCACCGATGCCGAAGGCCGCGACGCCGGAAGCGGTGACGGCAAAGGTGGCGGCGGCGGCGAAGCGGGTCGCGGGCAGCTGAAAGGCGGAGACCAGCGCGCCGATCAGCGGCGGGATCAGCGCCAGGCCGGCCACCACGGCGATGATTTCGGGCGGCATGGCCAGGATTGTCGGAACGATGACTGGGCCGAACAGCCCGAGCATGATCCAGACCAGCGCATAGACCAGCCCGACTTTCCAGCGCTGGGTTCTGTCGGGGTGGACATCATCGCCCAGGCAGATGGCGGCGGTGATCGCGGCCATGTTGATGGTGTGGGCGCCAAACAGCGCAAAGAACGCGGAGAGGACGCCGGTGACGCCCAGCGCTTCGGTGACCGGCGGCTCGTAACCGTTGGCGCGCAGCACGGTGAAGCCGGGCAGGTTTTGCGAGGCCATGGTGACGAGGTAGAGCGGGACGCCGAGCCCGAGCAGCACGGCGGGATCGAATTCGGGCGCGATGAAGGTCAGCCATTTCCAGTCGACATCGGCGGAGGGCAGTGGCGCCCCGCCAAAGGTGAAGGCAATCACCAGACCGGCGATGAGTGCGGCCAGAACCGCCATCAGCGGATTGATCAACCGCACCAGCAGAAACACCGCGATCAGCGGCAGCACCAGCGTAGCCTCACTGGCCGCGTGATGCGCTACCGCCATGGTAAAGGGCAGCAGTACGCCCGCCAGCATGCCCGAGGCAACACCGGCGGGAATGGCGTTGACGGCGCGGTTGAGCGGCCTGATGGCAGCGGTCAGGGCAATCAGCAGACCGGCAAAGATGAAAGCACCGACCGCCTGATGGATATCGACGCCGGTGGAGGCGGCAATCAATGCCGCGCCCGGCGTCGACCATGCCAGCACCACCGGCACCTTCTTCCACGTGCTCAGCAGCGCCGAACCAATAGCCTTGGAAAAGCAGACTGCCGCGACCCAGGAGGCGGTTTGCCCAGCATCCGCCCCGACGGCGGCGGCGGCGGCGAGCACCAGCGCGATGGTCGAGCCGTAACCTACGAGAGCTGCCACCAGCGCAGCCGAGATCATCGAAACAGGCACAAGAATGCTCCGAGAAGAGTGGGACGAAGGTCTGGCTCAGGCCGGGGCGCGGAGCAATGCCGCGGGACCGGCCGGATCAGTTGGCGGCGGCTGTCAGACGGGCGACACGGTCAATCGCCAGCAGGTAGCCCTGGGTTCCGCAGCCGGCGATGACGCCGTCGGCGCGTAGCGAGACAAAGGAATGGTGACGGAATTCCTCGCGCTTGTGCACGTTTGAAATATGCACCTCGATCACCGGGCCTTCGAAGGTGTTGAGCGCATCGAGGATCGCCACCGAGGTGTGAGTGTAGGCAGCCGGGTTGATGACAATGGCCACCGCCTTTTCGCGGGCTTCATGGATCCAGTCGATCAGCTGATATTCGGCGTTGGACTGCAGGAAGCGCACCTCCATGCCATGTGTCTTGGCCTGGCTGACAGTGGCAGCTTCGACGTCGGCGAGGGTTTCGCTGCCGTAGATTTCCGGCTGGCGCTTGCCCAGAAGATTGAGGTTCGGTCCATTCAGGACATAGATCGTGCCGGTCACCGGGACTGCCTTTCCGTTAAGCCCCGTTTGGCGAGGCGATGCATTTTCCTAGCCCGACTGCATGACCTGCCGCAAGCCTCGGCTTGATTACTCCAGACCGTAAGGCACGGTTCTACGGGTGTTGGGATCGACGATCAGGCGACGCTTGAGCGGTGGCACGGCACGCTGGTGGCAATTGCGGCGTTCGCAGATCCGGCAGGAGACACCGATCGGCTCGAAAGCCTCGGCGCGGGCGATGTCGAGATCATCAGCATAGACCAGCTCTCCCGCATGGGCGACTTCGCAACCGAGCGCCAGGGCATAGGACTGCACCGGATCGCGCCAGCCGCCAGATGGCTTGGAAACCGCCGTGGCGAGGCAGAGATAGCGCACGCCGTCGGGCGTTTCCGCCAGCTGCCTTATGATGCGGTTCGGCGTCTCGAAGGCCGAGTGCGCATTCCACAAGGGACAGGCGGAGCCGAAGCGGGCGAATTGCAGCTTGGTGGCGGAATGGCGCTTGGTGATGTTGCCGGCCTTGTCGACCCGGGCGAAGAAGAACGGCACCCCCTTCTGACCCGGGCGCTGCAGGGTGGAAAGCCGGTGCGCCACCTGCTCGAGGCTGGTCGAAAAGCGATCAGCCAGCAGCACCAGATCGTGGCGCAGTTCGCGTGCGGCTGCCGAGAACGCGCCATAGGGCAGAAGCGCGGCGCCGGCGAAATAATTTGCCAGGCCGATGCGGCAAATGCCGGCGGCATCGGCCGAGCGGAAGCGCGCCTCCTCGATGATCCGGGTCATGGCTGCGTCATGCTCGATCAGCGCGATCTGGCAGGCAATCTGGAAGGCTTGTGTCGAGGCGGGCGTGCGCGGGTTGAGCCAGAGCACGCGGGAGACCGGATCGAAGCGGCGCAGACCGCCGGTGTCCGTCTCGCTGCCCCCTGCCCCCGGCTCGCCACCCGCGCCGATCACCACCCGCACCCGGTGGCGGCGCTCGATATGGTCGGCCAATGCTTTCAAACTGACGCCACGGCTTTTGGCCAACTCCTGGCTCAGGGCCTCGCCGGCGAGATCGAGCTCGTGGATGTAGTTGTCGACGTAATGGAAGAAATCCCGCACCTCCTCATAGGGCGTGGGATCGGTGAGCGCGCCGGAACGCTCTAGCGTCTCGTCGAGTTCGGCCAGTTGATCGCCGGAGCGGCGCATGGCCTGGTGCAGCGACAGGAAGGCGCGGGCGAAGGACGGCGCGTTCTGAACCACCAGCTTGACGTCGGTCAGCGACGGCTGCGCGCCGCCCGACACAGGATCGGCCAGTGCTTCGGCGACATCGGCAAGCAGCCGGTCGCTGTCCTGATCCGACAGGGTGGTGATGTCGACCGAGAAGGCTTCGGCCAAGGCGAGCAGCACCGAGGCGCTGACATGGCGCTGGTTGTTCTCGATCTGGTTGAGATAGCTGGTGGAAATGCCAAGTTTCTGGGCAAAGCCGGCCTGGGTCAGGCCGTGCTCGCCACGGATGGCGCGGATCTTGCCGCCGATGAAGAGTTTGCGGGTGCGCATGGATATTCGCAACTTTGCAAAATTGCAGTTGCAAACATTGCTAGGGCAACATGCTTACCTTTTCAACCCTGTTGCCAATGCTGCATTCACGCTATCACTGGGCATTCAACGCCCGAGGACCGTCCCGGTTCACTGCGGGCGATGTGACCAAAGCAGCATTGGCAGCAGCCGTATTTCCGGCAACATGGCAAGTGGTGCGAAAATGGAGGCCTGGGATGCGGGAAATTATCGAAGAGGTTGAACACCGGCGCGAACAGGCCCGGCTTGGCGGCGGACAGCACCGCATCGACGCGCAGCACGCCAAGGGCAAGCTGACGGCGCGTGAGCGGCTGGAAGTGCTGCTCGACGAAGGGTCGTTCGAAGAATACGACATGTACAAGACCCACCGCTGCACCGATTTCGGCATGGAAGCCCAGGTGTTTCCCGGCGACGGCGTGATCACCGGCTGGGGCACCATCAATGGCCGCCCGGTCTATGTGTTTTCGCAGGATTTCACCGTGTTCGGCGGCTCGCTGTCGGAGACCCATGCGGAGAAGATCTGCAAGGTGATGGATCTGGCGGTGCAGAACGGGGCGCCGCTGATCGGACTGAATGATTCCGGCGGCGCGCGAATTCAGGAAGGCGTGGCCTCGCTTGGCGGCTATGCGGAAGTGTTCTGGCGCAATGTGCAGGCCTCGGGCGTGATCCCGCAGATCTCGGTGATCATGGGGCCCTGCGCCGGCGGCGCGGTCTATTCGCCGGCGATGACCGACTTCATCTTCATGGTCAAGGACACAAGCTACATGTTCGTGACCGGCCCGGACGTGGTCAAGACCGTGACCAACGAGATCGTCACGGCGGAAGAACTCGGCGGCGCCTCGACCCACACCAAGAAATCCTCGGTTGCCGACGGCGCCTACGACAACGACGTCGAGGCTCTGATCGAAATCCGGCGGATGTTCGATTTCCTTCCGCTGTCGAGCCGCGAGACCCCGCCGGTAATCCCCACGGCGGACGCGCCGGACCGGATCGAAAACGCGCTCGACACGTTGATCCCGGACAATCCGAACAAGCCCTACGACATGCGCGAGGTGATTTCCCGGGTCGGCGACGAGGGCGATTTCTTCGAAATCCAGGCCAACCACGCCAAGAACATTCTCTGCGGCTTCATCCGCCTCAACGGCTCGACCGTCGGTGTCGTGGCCAACCAGCCGATGGTGCTGGCCGGCTGCCTCGACATCGATTCATCGAAAAAAGCCGCGCGCTTCGTGCGCTTCTGCGATGCCTTCAACATCCCGATCCTGACGCTGGTCGATGTTCCCGGCTTCCTGCCGGGTGTCGGCCAGGAATATAACGGCATCATCAAGCACGGCGCCAAGCTCTTGTTCGCCTATGCCGAGGCCACGGTGCCGAAGGTCACCGTGATCACCCGCAAGGCCTATGGCGGCGCTTACGACGTGATGGCCTCGAAACACATTCGCGCTGACGTCAACTATGCCTGGCCGACAGCGCAGATCGCGGTGATGGGGGCCAAGGGGGCGACCGAGATCCTCTACCGCTCCGAGCTCGGTGACCCGGACAAGATCGCACGGCGCACGGCGGACTACGAAGACCGCTTCGCCAACCCCTTCGTCGCCGCCCAGCGCGGCTTCATCGACGAGGTGATCATGCCTCACTCGACCCGCCGCCGCGTGGTCCGGGCGTTCGAAATGCTGAAGACCAAGAAGGTGACGCAACCGCTGCGCAAGCACGACAACATTCCGTTGTGAACCATCGCACCACCCAAAGGACCACGCCATGAAGATCACCCACGCAGGATCGACGCCATCGGCCAAGGGGCCGGAAGATTACTTCACCGGCACCGTGCGGCTCGACAAGCTGTTTCAGGCCGAGGAACCGGGACGGGTTCAGGGCGTGTCGGTGACCTTCGAGCCCGGCGCACGGACGGCGTGGCACACGCATCCGCTGGGGCAGACGCTGATCGTGACTGCGGGAGTGGGCCGGGCGCAGCGCGAGGGCGGGCCGGTGGAGGAGATCCGGCCGGGCGACGTGATCTGGTTTCCGGCGGGCGAGAAACACTGGCATGGCGCATCGCCTGACGTGGCAATGACGCACCTGGTCATCCAGGAAGCGCTCGATGGCGTGGTCGTCGACTGGCTCGAGAAGGTGGACGATGCGGATTATCTGGGATGAAGCACGGAAGAGGCCGCGCTCACGGGTATTTGACCGGAGGCTCGGGGCGCGGGGCGGCTGCAATTGTCCGACTTTTGGCCTATATCCCCCGGTGAGACATTTCTCGCCAACAAGGATCGTATTTGATGACTGAAGAAAACAAGTTCCCGCCCGAAAGCAATTTCCCAGCCGGCTACGAGCCTGCCAAGGTGTGGGAATGGAAACAGGGCAATGGCGGCCGCTTCGCCAATATCAACCGGCCGATTTCCGGACCGACGCATGACCAGGAACTGCAGGTCGGCAAGCATCCGCTGCAGCTCTACTCGCTGGCCACGCCGAATGGCGTGAAGGTCACGGTGATGCTCGAGGAGCTGCTCGCCGCCGGCCACAAGGGTGCGGAATACGACGCCTGGCTGATCAATATCGGCGAAGGCAACCAGTTCGGCTCGGGCTTTGTCGACGTCAACCCGAACTCGAAGATCCCGGCAATGGTCGACCACTCGACGCCGGAACCGACCCGGCTGTTCGAAAGCGGCTCGATCCTTCTTTATCTGGCCGAAAAGTTCGGCGCCTTCCTGCCCAAGGAACACCACGCCCGCACCGAGGCGCTCAACTGGCTGTTCTGGCAGATGGGGTCCGGCCCGTTTCTCGGTGGCGGCTTCGGGCACTTCTATGCCTATGCGCCGATGAAGATCGAGTACGCCATCGACCGCTTCGCCATGGAGGTCAAGCGCCAGCTCGACGTGCTCGACAAGCACCTTGGCAAGAACGAGTACATGGCCGGAGCTGAGTATTCGATCGCCGACATGGCGATCTGGCCCTGGTACGGCACGCTGATGCAGGGTAATGTCTACAATGATGCGGCCACCTATCTCGACACCGGCATCTACACCAATCTGAAGCGCTGGACCGACCAGATCGCCGATCGTCCCGCGGTGAAGCGCGGTCGCATGGTCAACCGGGCATTCGGCGAGCCTTCCGAACAGTTGCGCGAGCGTCACGATGCCAGCGATTTCGAGCTCAGGACCCAGGACAAGCTCGATGCCGAGAACGAGAGCAAGGGCTGATGGCAAAACTGCCTGAAATGACCAAGCACCGCGGAATCCCGTCCGGCCTGCCCGGCACGGGGTTCCAGTTCACCATCCGCCGCGCCAATCCGCGCGGCGTGACGGCGATCATCAACCGGCGCAGGATGGCCGACCGGACGCCGACGGAAAAGCTTGCCGACGCCGCGTTTCTGCATGCGCTGTGGCACAAGTTCGGCGACGAGCCGTTCGAGCGGGGCAATCTCGACGCAGGACGGATCAGCTGGCTGTTCGGACGCGAAATCGTACCCGCGGAGGAGCCATTCGATCCGCAGTCCTATCAGGCCCTGCTTCAGATCGACGAGCGCGTGGGGCGGGCGAGCTATCCAGAAGCGTTCGAGGATGTGCTGGAGGTTTAACTCAAGCCTCAACCATCTCGTCATCCTCGGGGCAAGCCCGAGGATGACGAGATGGTCAACTAGGGGCCCCAGGCCCATCAGCGGGGGAGTAAGTAGATGTTTTCCAGGATCCTGATCGTCAATCGCGGCGAAAATGCCTGCCGGGTCATCAAGACCTGGGCGGTCGTTGCCGGACTAGCGATCATGATCTTATCCGCAGGCACGGATGATGGAAACGCACGGGAAATTCCGATGTGGGAAGGCGTGGCCAAGTCCGATCAGCAGTTGCAAGCCGACCAGGATCTCATCGAGGCGGCCCGTCAAAAGACCGGTGGGAAACTTGATGCCGCCGCGCGCCGTGGCGTGCAATTGGCCTGGCAAGCAATCGCAAAAGCCGATGCCGATGGGGCAATTCGCAGACTGAATCAGGCGTGGCTGCTCAATCCGAACCGTGGTGACATCTTCTGGGGCTTCGGAGTGGCGACAAGCATCCGCGGTGACAAGCTCGCAAATGTGGACCGGTATTTCGGCCTGGCAGAATCCATCATCGGCCCCGAAGCCCGGCTCTATACCGACTGGGGCCGATGCCATGAGCAGCGAAACAGTCCCGAAAGAGCAAAGCAGCTTTTCCTGAAGGCGCTTGACCTCGATCCAAACCACATTGAAGCGCATATCGGCATGGTTCGCGCTGCAAAACAGCAAGGCGATTCCAAACTGGCACGCCATCATCTCAAAACTCTGAAAAGGCTGGGGCGCTAATGTTCACGAAAATCCTGATCGCCAACCGTGGTGAAATTGCCTGCCGGGTGATCAAGTCAGCGCGCGCCATGGGCATTGCGACGGTTGCGGTCTATTCCGATGCCGACCGCAATGCCGTGCATGTGGAAATGGCCGACGAGGCCGTGCATATCGGTCCGCCGCCGGCCAACCAGTCCTACCTGATCGCCGAGAAGATCATCGAGGCCTGCAAGCAGACCGGCGCGCAGGCCGTGCACCCGGGTTACGGGTTTCTGTCCGAGCGGGCGTCTTTCTGCGAGGCGCTGGAGAAAGAGGGCATTGCCTTCATCGGCCCGAAGGTCAAAGCCATCGAGGCGATGGGCGACAAGATCACCTCGAAGAAGATCGCCGCAGAAGCCGGTGTTTCCACCGTGCCGGGCCATATGGGGCTGATCGACGACGAGACTCATGCGGCGAAAATCGCCGCCGAGATCGGCTACCCGGTGATGATCAAGGCGTCCGCCGGCGGCGGCGGCAAGGGCATGCGGATTGCCTGGAACGACGCCGAGGCGCGCGAGGGATTTTCGCGCTCGAAATCGGAGGCGGCGAGCTCGTTTGGCGATGACCGGATCTTCATCGAGAAATTCATCGAGGAACCGCGGCATATCGAGATCCAGCTGATCGCCGACAGCCACGGCAACACGATCTATCTGGGCGAACGCGAATGCTCGATCCAGCGGCGAAACCAGAAGGTTGTCGAAGAGGCGCCCTCGCCTTTCCTCGACGAGGCGACCCGCAAGGCCATGGGCGAGCAGTCCGTCGCATTGGCGAAAGCGGTGGATTACCAGTCGGCCGGCACGGTGGAGTTCATCGTCGACAAGCACCGCAACTTCTATTTCCTCGAGATGAACACGCGGCTTCAGGTCGAGCATCCCGTGACCGAGCTGATCACCGGCATCGACCTGGTCGAGCAGATGATCCGGGTGGCTGCCGGTGAAAAACTTCCCTTCACGCAAGACGATGTGACGCTCAACGGCTGGGCGGTGGAAAGCCGTCTCTACGCCGAAGACCCCTACCGCAATTTCCTGCCCTCGATCGGCCGGTTGACGCGCTACCGGCCGCCGCAGGAAGGCACGAGCGACGAGGGGATTACCATCCGCAACGATACCGGCGTCACCGAAGGCTCGGAGATCTCGATGTTTTACGACCCGATGGTGGCCAAGCTGTGCACCCATGCACCGACGCGGCTTGCCGCGGTGGACGCCATGGCCGACGCGCTGGACCGCTTCGAGGTCGAGGGCATCGGCCACAATCTGCCGTTCCTATCGGCGCTGATGCAGCACCCGCGCTGGCGCGAGGGCCGGCTGTCGACCGGCTTCATTGCCGAGGAATATCCGGACGGCTTCGCCCCGGTTCCGCCCAATGACGCCACCATCGAGCGTTTCGCCATCGCGGCCCTGCTGCTGAGCCACATCCTGGGCGAGCGCAATGCGCAGATTTCCGGGGCGCGCTTCAGCCAGGCGGAAAAACGGGCGCATGAGGACAAGGTGGTGCGGATCGCGGGCCGGGAAATTACCGGGCATATTGACGACACCGACGACGTTTTCATGGTGCGGCTGCCGGGCCGGGAGCCGCTGGCGGTGACAACCGACTGGACGCCGGGCGCCAGGCTCGCGATCTTCGATATCGACGGAGAAACGAACGCCATCAAGGTCGAGCCCGCCGATGCCGGATGGCGGCTGCGGCAGTTGGGCGTCGACGTGCGGGTGCAGGTGTTCAGCCCGCGCGTCGCCGAGCTCGCCCGGCTGATGAAGGAGAAGGTGGCGCCTGACACGTCGAGCCTGCTGCTCTGCCCGATGCCCGGCCTGATCGTCTCGATTGCGGTCAACGAGGGCGACGAGGTGCAGGAAGGCCAGACGCTGGCCATTGTCGAGGCGATGAAGATGGAGAATGTGCTGAAAGCCGAACGCAAGGGCGTGGTCTCGCGGATTCCAGTCAAGCCCGGCGACAGTCTCGCCGTTGACGAGATCATCATGGAGTTTGCGAAATGAGCAAGACCACCCGCGACTGGCTCGAGCTGGCGACCAAGGATCTCAAGGGCAAGCCGATCGAGAGCCTCAACACCGAAACGCCGGAAGGCATCGCGCTGAAGCCGCTCTACACGGCGGAGGACCTGCCCGAAACCGCAGCTAACGAACTGCCGGGCTTCGCGCCGTTCACGCGCGGTGTGCGCTCGACCATGTATGCGGGTCAGCCCTGGACGATCCGGCAATATGCGGGGTTCTCGACGGCGGAGGAGAGCAACGCGTTTTACCGCAAGAACCTGGCTGCCGGGCAAAAGGGCCTGTCGGTCGCCTTCGATCTTGCCACCCACCGTGGCTATGATTCCGATCACCCGCGGGTCACCGGCGATGTCGGCAAGGCCGGGGTGGCGATCGATTCGGTCGAGGACATGAAGATCCTGTTTGACGGCATTCCGCTGGGCGAGATGAGCGTGTCGATGACCATGAACGGTGCGATCATTCCGGTGCTGGCGATGTTCATTGTCGCCGGTGAGGAACAGGGCGTCGAGCGGTCCGCGCTCACCGGCACTGTGCAGAACGACATCCTCAAGGAGTTCATGGTCCGCAACACCTATATCTATCCGCCCGAGCCCTCGATGCGGATCGTGGCCGACATCATCGAGTTCACGTCGAAGGAAATGCCGAAGTTCAACTCGATCTCGATTTCCGGCTACCACATGCAGGAGGCCGGCGCAACGCTGGCGCAGGAGCTCGCCTATACGCTGGCCGACGGGATGGAATATGTCCGCGCAGCGCAGAGCAAGGGACTTGATGTCGACGCCTTTGCGGGCCGGCTGTCGTTCTTCTTCTGCATCGGCATGAACGTGTTCATGGAGGCAGCGAAACTGCGCGCGGCGCGGGCCATGTGGTCGAAGATCATGAGTGACTTCGGCGCCAAGTCCGAGCGCTCGAAGATGCTTCGCACCCATTGCCAGACCTCCGGCGTGTCGCTGACCGAGCAGGATCCCTACAACAATGTGGTCCGTACCGCGTTTGAAGCGATGGCGGCGGTGCTTGGCGGCACCCAGTCGCTGCACACCAACTCGTTCGATGAAGCGATCGCGCTGCCGACGGAATTTTCCGCCCGCATCGCCCGTAACACACAGCTGATCCTGCAGCACGAGACCGGCGTGACCAATGTCGTCGACCCGCTCGGCGGCTCTTACTATGTCGAAAAGCTGACCGCCGATCTGGCCGAGAAGGCCTGGGAGCTGATCGCCGAAGTCGAGGCGCTGGGCGGCATGACCAAGGCTGTCGAACAGGGCCTGCCAAAAATGCGGATCGAGGAAGCCGCCGCCCGCAGGCAGGCACGGATCGACCGTGGCGAGGACGTGATCGTTGGGGTCAACCGGTTCCGGCTTGCCGACGAGCCGCAGGTCGACATTCTCAACATCGACACCGACAAGGTGCGCGCCGGCCAGGTGGCGCGGCTGAAGAAAATGCGCGGCAGCCGCGATCCGAAGGCGCACGAAGCTGCGATTGCGGCGCTGGAACAGGTGGCGATATCGGGCAAGGGCAACCTGCTCTCTGCTGCCGTCGAGGCGGCACGGGCGCGGGCGTCGCTGGGCGAGATTTCCGACGCGATGGAGCGCGGCTTCGGCGGCCGCCACCATGCGACCACCAAGGTGATCGGCGGTGTCTACGAAGACGTCTATCACGATGACCCGGAGTACAAGGCGATCCGGTCACGCATTGCCGATTACACCACTGAGAAGGGCCGCGCGCCGCATGTGCTGGTGGCCAAGATGGGCCAGGATGGCCATGACCGCGGCGCCAAGGTGATCGCCACCGCCTTCGCCGACATGGGCTTCAAGGTGGATCTCACCGACATGTTCGAGACCCCGGCCGAAGTGACCGAAAAAGCCATCGCGCTCGGCGTCGACGTGGTCGGCGTGTCATCGCTGGCCGCCGGTCACAAGTCACTGGTGCCGGATCTGATCGACCGCCTCAAGGACAAGGGCCGCGCCGACATCCAGGTGGTCGTCGGCGGCGTGATCCCCGAACAGGACTATGCGTTTTTGCGGGAGAAAGGCGTGGCCGAGATTTTCGGGCCTGGCTCGAACGTGCTCGATGCTGCCAATGCCGTGCTGGCACGGATTTCGGGGCTGAAGCGGAACGTGTGATGCCTTCTTCCTTCTCCCCTTGTGGGAGAAGGTGGGTCCAGGCGTACCGTGAATGGCCGGAGACGGATGAGGGGGCCGTGCGTCGGCTGGATTACGCCCGCCACGTCTTCTCCAGCAAAGCAATCCAGTTCTTGCGGGCGATCTTTTCGATCAACTCTTCGCCATATTGCCGCTCGCGCATCTGACCAATCAGCGCCTGAACGCCGGTCACATCCCCAATCACATCGGGCAACTCAGCGCCGTCGAAATCGGAGCCGAAGCCGACATGATCTTCGCCGAGCTTGTCGACGAGATGGTCGAGGTGGCGCATGACCGGGTCCCAGCCGCAATCGGTTGCCTTGCGGCCGTCCTCGCGCAAGAACACGGTGGCATAGTTGAGGCCGACCATGCCGCCGCTCTCGCGGATCATGGCGAGCTGGCGGTCGGTCAGGTTGCGAGTCGAGGGCGTCACCGCGTGGGCGTTGGAATGGGTGGCGACCAGCGGTGCATCGGAGAGTCGGGCGACATCGTCGAAGCCCTTTTCGTCCAAGTGCGACAGATCGATCATGATTTTCAGCTCATTGCAGGCTTTGACCAGATCCTTGCCGGCGTCGGTCAGGCCGGGGCCGGCGTCGGGGTCGCCCGGAAAGCGGAAGGGAACGCCGTGGCCGAAGACGGTGGGCCTGCTCCAGACCGGGCCGAGCGAGCGCAGGCCCATGGCGTGGAAGGCGTAGAGCGCGTCGAGATCGGGGCCGATGGCTTCGGCGCCCTCCATGTGCATGATTGCGGCAATGGTGCCGTCCGCCATGCAGGCGTTGAGATCGTCCGGGCTGCGGCAGATCTTCAGCGCGCCTTTCGAGGCCCGTTCCATCCACATCAGGTGTCCCGCCATCTGCAAGGCAGTGGCCTGCGTTTCGTCGGCGGTCATCAGGTCCGGCAGCGGCAGATCATAGGGTGGGCTGTCCATCATCGCCTGGTAATCGGGCGCGCCGGGTTCTTCCGGCGAAGGGATGTAGATGGCGAAAAAGCCGCCGGCAAAACCGGCCTTTTGCATGCGAGGCAGGTCAAGATGCCCCTCCTGCCCTTGCTGCAACCACAGCGCCTCGCGGTTTTCAGGCGCGCGCAACAGGCGCAGCAGGAAATCATTGTGGCCGTCGAAGAATGGCGTGATTTCCATGGCAGGCTCCATCAGCGCGGACGGGCGGGACTGCGGGTGAAGCCCGCGCTCGCCGTCAGCAGGTTGCGGGTGTAATCTTCAGTGGTCTCGTGGGCCTGCAAGGCTTCGCGGGTCAACTCCTCGACCACTTCGCCCGACTGCATCACCACCAGCCGATCGCACATGTGCGAGACGACGGCGAGATCGTGACTGACCAGAATGTAGGTGAGGCCGCGTTGCGCCCGCAACCGGTCGAGCAGGTTGAGCACCTCGGCCTGGATCGAGGCATCGAGCGCCGAGGTCGGCTCGTCGAGCAGAATGATCTTCGGCTCGAGGATGAGCGCGCGGGCGATGGCGACACGCTGACGCTGCCCGCCGGAAAGCTGGTGCGGATAACGAAAGCGGAAGCCCGTGCCCAGCCCCACATCTTCCAGCGCCTGTTCAACGCGTTTTTCAGTGTGGTCGAAGCCATGAATGGCCAAGGGTTCTGACAGCACCCTGTCGATGGTGTGGCGCGGATGCAGAGAGGCATAGGGGTCCTGAAACACCATCTGCACCCGGCGATAAAATGCCTGATTGCGCGGCGACGGCACGGGCTTGCCATCAATGCTGATGCGGCCTGCCGTCACCGGCGCAAGGCCGCACAGGGCGCGCAGTACCGTCGACTTGCCGGAGCCGCTTTCGCCGACGATGCCGAAGCTGTCTTCTTCCTCGACCGAAAGCGATACGCCCTTCAGGGCGCGAACCTGGCGGTCGCCGCCATCGAAGGTGACTTCAAGGTTTTCGATGTCTATCAGCGCCATGTCTTAACCCTACTCCAGCCAGGCGTCGTCGCGCGCCAAAACCGGCAGCGGGCGGGTGTCGCCGGTGATCGTCGGCAGACAGTTGAGCAAGCCCCTGGTGTAGGGATGGTTGGCCTCATCCATGCGTCGGGCGTCGAGTTCTTCCACCACCTTGCCGGCATACATGACCAGCACCCGGTCACAAAATGTCGAGACCAGACGCAGGTCGTGACTGATGAAGATCAGCCCCATGCCGCGCTCGGTCACCAGCCGATCAAGAATGCGCAGGACCTCGATCTGCACGGTCACGTCAAGCGCCGATGTGGGCTCATCGGCGATCAGCAAATCCGGCTCGGTGACCAGCATCATGGCGATCATGGCGCGCTGGCCCATGCCGCCGGAAAGTTCGTGCGGGAAAGCCGCCATCACCCGTTCCGGATCGCGGATCTGCACCGCTTCAAGCATGGCCAGCGACTTGTCCCGGGCTTCCGACTTGCCGCCATGCAGCTTGACCGCTTCCATCAGCTGCTTGCCGATGGTCATCACCGGATTGAGCGAGAATTTCGGGTCCTGCATCACCATCGACATGCGGGCGCCGCGCAGCTTGCGCCATTGCCGAGGGCTGGCATTGCGCAGATCAATGCCGTCGAATTCCAGCCGGTCGGCGGTCGCGGTGCCCGTCACCGGGGTCAGGCCGAGAATGGCGCGTCCGGTCTGGGACTTGCCGGATCCGCTCTCGCCAACGATCCCCAAGCGTTCACGACCGAGGCTGAAGCTGACACCGCGCACGACCTCGACCGGGCCCTGGCGCGAGGGAAAGGCGATGCGCAGATTTTCGACTGTCAGCAGCGGGTTCATTTCTCGGCCTTCGGGTCAAGCACGTCGCGCAGGCCGTCGCCGAGCAGGTTGAAGCCGAGCGAGACGGCGAAGATGGCAATACCGGGCATGGTGGCGACCCACCAGTAATCGATGATGAAGCGGCGGCCGCCGGCGATCATCGCACCCCATTCGGGCTGTGGCGGCTGCGCGCCAAGTCCCAGAAAGCCAAGCCCGGCTGCGGTGAGAATGATGCCTGCCATGTCGAGGGTCACGCGGATGATCACCGAAGACAGGCAGAGCGGCACCACGTGGCCCCAGATGATGCGCGGCGCAGATGCGCCCTGCAGCCGGATCGCGTCGATGTGCTCGGCATTGCGGATGGTCAGCGTTTCGGCGCGGGCCAGCCTTGCATAGGGCGGCCAGGAGGTAATGGCGATGGCAATGATGGCGTTTTCGATGCCCGGACCGAGGGCGGCCACAAAGGCCAGCGCCAGGATCAGCCGCGGGAAGGCCAGGAAGATGTCGGTGATGCGCATCAGCACGGTGTCGACCCAGCCGCCAAAATAGCCCGACACGGTGCCGACCAGCAGGCCGATCGGCGTGGCGATGATGGCGACCAGCGCCACCACCAGCAGCGTCAGCCGGGCGCCGTGCACCACGCGACTGAAGATGTCGCGGGCCAGATCATCGGTGCCCATCAGATGATCCCATGAGGGCGGCAGCAGGCGTTCGGTGCGCAGATCGCCGCCCAGCAGCGGATCATAGGGCGCGATGACATTGGCAAAGATCGCAACCAGCACCAGCAGAACGACAATGCCCAGGCCGATCATGCCGAGGCGGTTGCCGGTGAACAGTACCCATGTGCGCCAGATCTGGCCAAGCCGCGCCTGGTTGCGCGAGGCTGGCTGCTCGCTCGTGAGCCATTCGCCGAGGCTCTGGCGTGGAACCGCGGTGCTCATGAGCGCCTCCTGACCCGGGGATCAAGCACGGTGTAGAGGAAATCGGACAACAGGTTGAGGCCGACGAAGATGATGCCGATGAGCAAAGTGCCACCAAGCACGGCGTTCATGTCGGCATTTTGCAGCGAGTTGGTCAGATACTGGCCGAGGCCGGGCCAGGCGAAGACAGTTTCGGTCAGCACCGAACCCTCAAGCAGGCTGGCATAGGAGAGCGTGATGACGGTGACCAGCGGCACGGCGGCATTTCTGAGCGCATGCACCCAGATGATGCGCCATTCGGCGACGCCCTTGACCCTGGCCGTGACGACATATTCCTGCGCCAGTTCGTTGAGCATGAAACTGCGGGTCATGCGGGCAATATAGGCCATCGAGAAATAGCCGAGCAGTGCCGCCGGCAAGGCGATATGGGAGACCACGTTGCGGAAGGCGGCCCATTGCCCCTGCATCGCGGTATCGATGAGAAACAGCCCAGTCGTAGGGGTAAAGGCATATTCATAGGAAATGTCGATACGGCCCGGACCGGCTACGATGCCCCACTTGGCATAGAAGAGAAGAAGTCCGAGCAGGCCGAGCCAGAAGATCGGCGCCGAGTAGCCCATCAACCCGATGATCCGCACCACCTGGTCGACCAGCTTGCCCTGCCGGACCGCCGCCCAAACCCCGACCGGAATGCCCAGCAGCGTGCCGATCAGAATGGCGACGGTGGCCAGTTCCAGCGTGGCAGGAAAGGCGCGGGCGATATCGTCAATGATCGGCTTCTTGGTGAGAAGGCTTTCGCCGAAATCACCGGTCACGGCCTTTTCGACATAGAGGCCGAATTGCACATAGAGCGGGCGGTCGAGGCCGAGCTCGACGAAGGCCTTGTCATAGGTCGACTGCGAAGCCCGGTCGCCGACCACGGCAAGCACCGGGTCGACCGGCACCACGCGGCCAATGAGGAAGGTTACGACCAGAAGGCCGAAAATGGTGACGGCGATGGTGGCAAGCAGCCGGATGGTCTTGCCGAACAGTGCCGGAAGGGCGCGCTGGCGCCCCTCCGTTAAAGCTGGGATTGCAGACACTTACTTGGTCACGGCCTTGAACGAGTTGTCGTTGAACGACGGCCCGATGATGAAGCCCTCCACATTCTTGCGCCGCGCCAGAACCTCGATCTCCTGAAACATGATGACGAACGGCGAGACCTGCTGATGTTCGGTTTGCAGATCGATATACATCTGGGCGCGCTTGGCCGCATCTCCCTCGAGGATCGCAGCGTCCGCCATGAGCGTCATATCCGGGATATCCCAGGCATTGCGCCAGGCAAGTGGCTTGGACGCCGCATCATCGGAGTTGTCCGGATTGCGGGCAAAGGTATCGGCATTGGTGTGCGGGTCCTGATAGTCAGGGCCCCAGCGGCCGATATAGATGTCATGGTTGCGGGCGCGGTACTTGGTCAGCGTCTGCTGTCCATCGCCCGGAATCAGTTCCATGTTGATGCCGGCCAGCGCCATGGTCTGCTGGATGGCCTGTCCCATCGAAGTGATTTCCGGCGTGTTGCGGGTGTCCATGGTGACCGTGAAGCCATCGGCCAGGCCTGCTTCGGCGAGCAGGTCCTTGGCCTTGTCGACATTGAGTGCGAACGGCGTGTCTTCCAGCGCGCCGAGGAAGCCGCGCGGCAGGAACGCCTGATGCGGCACCACCTTGCCCTTCATGATGGTGTCGGAGATGGTCGCGTAATCAACGAGATATTTCATCGCCTGGCGAACCTCGGGCTTGGCCAGGTTCTCGTTTTTCTGGTTCAATCCGAGGTAGTAGATCGATCCCTTGACGCCGCTTTCGATGACGATGTCGGCATTGGTCGACATGGCGGCCATTTCCTCGGCGCTGACATTGCGGGCGATGTCGATATCGCCCTGCTCCAGCAGCAGTCGCTGGGTCGCGGTTTCGGGAATGTGGCGATAGATGGCGCGGGCCATTGCCGGGGCATCGCCGGAATAACTGTCGTTGCGCTCAAGCACCACGGCCTCGTTGGCGCGCCAGTCGCGGATGGTGAAGGGACCGGAACCGGCGTAATTGGTCTTCAGCCAGTTGTAGCCGAAATCGCCGTCTTCCTCGTGGCTCTTGACCAGTTCGCTGTCAACGATGAAGCCCACCGTGGCGGTCAGGCAGTAAAGCACCAGCGTCGGCGCATAGGGCTTGTCCATTTCGAATTCGAAGGTCATGTCGCCGGTCTTGCGGATCATGGCGTCGACATTGTCGGCAGTGAAACCGAACTGGGTGAGAATGAAGGCCGGTGACTTGTCGAGCTTGATCACACGCTGCAAGGTGTAGACTGCATCATCCGCTGTGATCGGGTTGCCCGAGGCAAACTCCATATCTGGGCGGATGGTAAAGGTGAAAGTCTTGCCGTCCTCGGAGATCTCCCACTTCTCGGCCACGACGCCAAAAATCTCGGAGACATCCTCTACGTTGTAGCCGACCAGACCCTGGTAGGCATTGCCGAGGATTTCCGAGGCGGAGAACTCGAATACTTCAGCCGGGTCAAGCGTTATGATGTCGTCAATTGCCCAAGCCTGAATGAGTGTGTCGGCCGGTGTCTCGGCCTGAGCCGCAATCGGCGCAAAGGCTGCAGCAGCGCACATCAGCCCCGCCGCTATAACTCTTTGAACTTGTTTCATGATACCGCTCCCAGTTAAGTTCCCTGCTCTCACAGCATGCAGGCGCGGAGTTTTTTCCTTGTCGCCCTTGTGGAGGGTTCAATGAGGACACAGGGGCATGGGTGTGTCAAGCGCGCGCGGCGGCAGGAATGCCAGCCAAATATGCCGCTCCGTGTCGAACTGAACCAAGCGCACAAGCACCGACGTGGATAGCAAACCGGCTGTCAGATTCCCGCCAGTCCGAGCGAGACCGCGGCCCAGGCCAGGGCCAGGAGGAACAGGGTTTCAACCACGATGACAGCCACATGCCGCCAGCCCAGCTCCATCATGGCCTTCATGTTGGTACGCACGCCCAGCGCCGAAATGGCGATGACCAGAAACCAGGAGGATGCATCCACCAGCAAATCGGCAGCGACTACGGGGATCAGCCCGGTGCTGTTGGCGATCGTGACGGCGCCGAAGCCGACCACGAAGAGCGGCAGCCGCACCTGGGAAAAGCCGGTTTCACGGCGCGCGGTGGCCAGGGCAACGATGATCAGAACCACGGGCAAGAGTGTCACACGCAGCAGCTTGACGATGGTCGCCGTGTCGCCGGCCTCGGTAGAGATCGAATACCCGGCGCCCACGACCTGGGCCACGTCATGCACCGTGGCGCCGATGAGAAAACCGCTTTGCGCGTCGCTCAATCCGGCCAGGCCAAAGAGAACCGGGTAGATGATCATGGCGATGGTCGACAGGGTGGTGACGGCCACGACCGTGAACAGCACATTGCGATCGGTCTTGTCATTGGCCGGTATGACCGCAGCAAGCGCCAGCGCTGCCGATGCGCCGCAGATTGCGACAGCGCCGCCGGTCAGGACGGCAAAGCGCCAGCCGCGCGAAAACAGTTTGGCGCAGATGAAGCCGAAGCCGATGGTCAGCGCCATCAGCGCCGCCACCGTGGCCAGCCCGGAGGTTCCGATGCCGGCGATATCGCCGAGCGTGATGCGCGCGCCGAGCAGGACGATGCCGAGCCGGAGCAAGGTTTTGGAGGCGAAAACCACGCCCTCCGAGGTTCGCTCCTGATCGGCCATGAAGTTGAAGGCCATCCCGATCAGCAGCGCGAACAGCATCACTGGCGCAGCATAATGCTCCGACAGGAATTTCGCGGCGGCGGCAATCGTCAATGCCAGCAGCAGACCGGGAAACAGGCTGCGCGCGCGCGCCTGCAAGTCGGAAATGGCCATATATTCAGCTCCGCAATTCAAAAATTCATCAAAACAAACCGGGGTGAAGACCGGCCGTGCTGCCCAGGCGCGACACGGCTCTAGCCACAAACACTAGCAGCAGGAAATCTCCCGAGACTGTCCATATCGCCTGCGTCGGTAGGACCAGACGTCGGTTCAAGGCTTGAGAATGATCTTCGGGGCAGCCGCCCGCCCGGCCCGGATATCGGAGAAGGCTTCGGCACCATCTTCAAGCGCGCGTAGCTCGGCCCAGTCAAGACTTCCAAGAAGGCCGCTGAAAATCGCTGCAGCCGTGTCGCGGAAATCCTGCGGCGTGTAGGTATAGGCTCCAATAAAGCTGATTTCCTGCAAGGTGAGCCGGCGGATGTCGAGCCCGTCGGCAGCGTCTCCCAGACCGATGTGAACAATGACACCACCCGGCCGGGCAGCGCGGCTGGCTGACGCCCGGGTTGCGGAAAAGCCGACGCCATCAATCACCAGATCATAGCCGCCGGGATCCTTGGCCAGAATATCGTCCGGCGCGACGACGCTGAAATCGCCGGCCGAGGTCAAGGCCGGAACCCGTTTTTGATTGGCTTCACTGATGGTGATGTCGGAAACCCCGTTGGCTTTCAGCGCCAATGCAGCTCCAAGGCCGATCGCGCCGCCGCCGATGACCAGGCACCTGGTGTCCAGCAGCCCGCCCAAAGCGCGCGCGCCCAGGCGCATGGCATGCCAGCCACAGGCCAGGGGTTCTGCCAGACATGCCTTCTCGAAGGAGACATGATCGGGCATCTCGACCAGATTTTGCGGCGGGATGGCAATGAGTTCGGCAAAAGCCCCCTGACGCGGCGCCATCGACAGGATCTGGCGTTCCGGGCAGAGATTGTTGCGTCCAGCCTTGCAGGCGCGGCATTTACCGCAGGTCGCCAGCGGATTGACCGTAACGCGACGGCCCGTGCCCGGTCCATCCACCACGACGCCGGCTGCTTCATGGCCGAGGATCAGCGGCGCAGGGCGGCGCTCGTCGTGGCCGAGATAGGCATGCATGTCGGAGCCGCAGATGCCCACCGCCTCAACCCGGACGAGGCATTCGCCGGCCGGCAGCTCAGGCGCAGGTTCTTCGCGATAGGCGAGGGTTTCGGGCGCGGTGTAAACGAGCGCTTTCATTTGGCGGTGTATCCCCCGTCGACGAAGAGAACCTGGCCGGTGACATAGGCCGAGGCGCCGGATGCCAGGAACAGCAACGGACCTTCAATGTCGGCCATCTCGCCATTGCGGCCGATGCAGGTGGATGCAGCATGCATGGCGGAAACGGTCTCGTCGGCGAAGACCGGGCCGGTGAGTTCGGTGTGGAAGAAGCCAGGCGCCAGCGCATTGGCGTTGATGCCGTCACGTGACCAGGCCTCGGCCATGGCGCGGGTCATCTGCTCGACCCCGCCCTTGGACGCACCATAGGCAATGCCGTTGGTGAAAGCCCGGCGCGATTGCAGCGAGGCGAAATTGATGATCCGGCCCCAGTGACGTTCGCGCATGGCCGGAACCAGCGCCTGGGCCAGGAAGAAGGGAACCGTGAGATTGAGTTCAATGGTTCGGGCCCAGCCTTCCGGCGTCACCTGATCTGCGGACTGGCGCAGATTGAGACCGGCGGCATTGACCAGGATGTCCGGTGGCCCGAACGGGTCGGCGACCCTGTCGGCGAGTGCGGCAAAATCGATCTCTGTCGCCAGATCGGCGGCAAGGGCCGCGGTCTCGCCGCCGGCCTCGCTTCGCCATTGCTCAAGTGCCCCGGCCCGGCGCGCCACGCCGACCACCTGGGCGCCTGCCTGCACCAGGAAGCTTGCGGCGGCCCTCCCCAGTCCGGAACTTGCCCCGGTCACCAGTGCCACGCGGCCGGTCAGATCGAACAGATCGCTGCGGCTCATCTCAGATGTCCTGCCCGGTGCCCGAGAGATCAAAATTCTCGCCGGGGAAATATTTGCGCAACCTGATGTCGGCGGTGCGGGCGTGCCCCTCCATCCCCTCGAGCCGCGAGATCCTGGCCGTCGCCTCGGCAATCGGCCTGGCGCCGTCGCGGGTGGCGCGCTGCCAGGTAACGATCTTCATGAACTTGTGGACCGACAGCCCACCGGTGTAGCGCGCAGCTCCCGAGGTCGGCAGCACGTGGTTGGTGCCCGAGGCCTTGTCGCCGAAGGCCACCGTTGTTTCCTCACCGAGGAACAGCGAGCCGTAGCAGCCGAGACGATTCAGCCACCAGTCGAGATCGTCAGCCTGCACGGTGAGGTGCTCGGGCGCATATTCATCGGAGGTCGCAGCCATGTCCTCGCGGCTGTCGCACAAAATCACCTCGGCGAAATCGCGCCAGGCGGCTTCGGCATTGTCGCGGTTGACCTGGGGCAGCGTGGCGATGTGCTTGGGCACCAGTGCCATGACCGTTTCGGCCAGTGCGCGGTCGTCGGTGACGAGCCAGACCGGCGAATTGTAGCCGTGCTCGGCCTGACCGACGAGATCGGCGGCAACGATCTCGGGATCAGCATGCTTGTCGGCCAGGATCAGGCTGTCGGTGGGACCGGCAAACATGTCGATCCCGACGCGGCCGAACAGGATGCGCTTGGCTTCGGCAACGAACTGGTTGCCGGGGCCGACCAGAATGCCCGAGGACGGCACGCCGAACAGGCCAAACGCCATCGAGGCCACGCCCTGTACACCGCCCATGGCGAGAATGGTGTCGGCGCCACAGATGTCGGCGGTGTAGAGGATCGCCGGATGCACGCCAACATCTGGCCGCGGTGGCGAACAGACAGTTATGTGGCCGCAGCCTGCAACCTTTGCCGTGGTCACGGTCATGATCGCCGAGGCGACATGGCTGTAGCGCCCGCCGGGCACGTAACAGCCGGCAGCCTCGATGGGTATGGTCTTCTGTCCAGCGATGAGCCCAGGCACGATCTCGACCTCGACATCGCTCAGGGTCTGCTTCTGGGCGACGGCGAATTTGCGCACATTGTCATGGGCGAAACGGATATCGTCCTTGAGCTTTTGCGGCAGGCTTGCTGCGGCTTCATCGATCTCGTCGCGGGTGACAATGATGTTTCCGGTGTAGCGGTCGAATTTCTCGGCGTAGCTCTTTGCCGCCGCCTCACCCCCGGCTTCGATCTCATCAAGGATCGACTGCACGGTATCGCGGACAGATCCGGAATCAGTGGTCGAGGTCTTTTCGGCTTTCTTGAGATAGATGCGGGACATGACCGCGAACTCCTACTGGTAGATTTCGGGCAACAGGGTTGTTGAGAGTGCAGGCACATAGGCTATGATCAGCACGACGAGCAGCATGAAGAATACGAAGGGAATCGCCTGCCACGCAATTTTCAGAATCGACTCACCGGTGATGCCAGACACGACGAACAGATTGAGACCGAGCGGCGGCGTGATGAAGCCGACGCCGAGCGAGGTGATCATCATGATGCAGAACTGGATCTCGTTCATGCCGATATTGTCGGCCAGCGGCTTGAGGATCGGCGCAAGGATGACGATGTTGGGCGTCGTCTCCATCACACAGCCGGCGGCGATCAGGATGAAGATCATCAGCAAGATGAGAATGTTGGGGTCTTCGCTGATCGATGTGACGGCAGCGACGAAGCCTTGCGGCACGCCCATGATGGCAAGCGCCTGGGCCAGCGGCAGCGAGAAGGCGATGATTGGCAGGATAACCCCGACCACCTTGGCAGACCCGAGCAGCATGGCGGGAAAATCGGACAGTTTCAGTGTCTTGAGAAAGAAGCCCATGATGATGGTGACGATGACGGCGGTGGCGCCAGCCTCGGTGGGTGTGAGACGCCCGGAGAAGATGCCGTAGAAGATGATTCCGGGCACCAGGAACGCATACCAGCCAGACTTCAGCGTCTTGCCCAGATTGCCGCTCCACTCGGCAAATGTCATCGGTTCGCCGCCTTCATATTTGTAGATCCGGTTGACGACGATGTTGGTGATCAGGATCGAGACCAGGATGCAGATCCCGGGAATGAGCGCCGCCAGGAACAGCGTGGAAGCGGAGATGCCGAGCACCAGGCCGATGATGATGTAGGCGATCGAGGGCGGGATCAGGATGCCGGTACAGGCACCGGCGGCGACCAGGGCGCAGGCATAGGGCCGTGGATAACCGCTTTCCACCAAGCGGCCGATGGTCATCCGGCCCACAGCTGCGGCGCCGGCGGCATCAGAGCCTGAAATCGCGGCAAACATGCCGCAGACCAGAACCGTGGCCGAGCCGAAACCGCCCTTGGTCCAGCAGGTCAGCGCTTCGGCCACATCGAGAAACTTGCGGCTCAGCCCGGTGCGGACCAGCACATCGCCGGTCAGAATGAACAGCGGGATCGCGGTAAGGGCAAAGTGATCAATCCCGTCGAACAGGGATTCGCCGACCAGGGACAGCGGCAACGCGCCGGACATGATCAACATCATGATAGCGGCCGAGCCGATTGCCGCCCATACAGGGATGGCGAGTGCGCACAGGACGACAAACAGGATCACCGGCGCATAGAAATCCCACCCCAGGACAACCGTGTTCAATTGCTGATTCCACAACATGGCCGATCCTCAATCAAAGAGCTGGTTGCCTTCGAACACGGCCCTGCCGGTTCGAAGCGAGATGACGTCATGGATGAAGGACTGGATCAGCCTTGCGATCACAAGCGTGAAACCAATGGGCACCGCCAGCAGGAACCAGACCATGGAGACGCGCAGGCCATGGCTGACCGATCCGAATTTCCACGACACGGTGACGGTTTCGAATGACCAGTAAAGCGCAACGAGGGCGACGGCCAGCATCACCAGATCGCCCAGCATGTAGAGAAGCGCCTTCATGCGCGGGCCGAGATAATGCATGATCACATCAATGCGGATATGGGCGCGTTCGCGCACCGCCGAGGCCGCACCTATCCAGGCGAGGTAGATGAACGAGTAGCGCACGACCTCCTCGCCCCAGATCGACGAGTAGGCAAAAGCTTCGCGGCGCACCACTTCGACGGCCATCGTCACCACCAGCAGTACGTAGAAGACCAGCAGGGCCCACCGTTCCGCATTTCTGTCGAGTGCTGTGAGAAATCCTGGCATGCCTATCCCCTCCTGCGTCGCCGCCGGGACCATGCCCTGGCGGCGCGAGCCGACATGAAAGACTTTCGGGTGAGCCGGCGCCCGCTCAGGCGCCGGCCCGGATCAGGCATTACGCGTCGTGGACGTAGTAACGGCCCATGGTGCTGGCGGCTTCATCGAGCTTGTTGAAGACGTCCATCGACCCGGCGAGCTCTGCCTTGAAGCTGTCCCAATCGGACTTCTGGTAGCCGCCAACGTCTTTCCATTCGGCCAGCTGATCATCGCTCAGGGAGTGGAATTCGACACCGGACTTGCGCAATTCGGACATGGCGTAGTTGCGGGCCGCGGGAACCTTGGCGAGGTTTTGCTGGGCGGTGATTTCCCCGGCAAACTCGATGCCTTCCTGCACATCGGCGGGCAGGGCATTGAACCATTCGAGGTTCATCGAGAAGACCTGGCTGTCAGGGACGGCCTGGGTGAAGGTGACGTGGCTGAGAATGTCCTTGAAGCCGAAGACAAAAAGTGCGCCGACGGACGGATCGAGCGCATCGGCAACGCCCTGCTTGATGGCAGACGGGGTTTCGCCCCAAGCCACCGGGGTCGGGTTGGCGCCGACCATGCGGTAGTATTGCTGCAGCATCGCGGAACCGGGAACACGAAACTTGACGCCCGCCATGTCAGCCGGGCTCATGACCACATTGCCGCCCTTGCGGACTGCGACGACGCGCGGATCGATGACGATGTAGAACAGCGGCTTGAAACCGGCAGCCTCGATCTTCGGATGGACTTCCGATTTCCATGTCTCGGACGTTACCAGATTGACGAATTTCTGATTGGCGCCGCAGAAATAGGGCAGGTTGATCAGGTCGGCAGCCGGTGCGAAGGGCGCGAAGTTTGACAGCGAGTGCTGGGCTGCCTGAATGGTGCCGCTCTGCACCTTCTGCACGAGAGCACCACCGGCACCGAGCTGGCCGCCGGGCGCAAGCCGGACATAGACCTTGCCATTTGTGGCGTTCTGGATGTTTTCCTTCAGGTCAAGCTGCATGATCGGGTAGCTGCGCGACGCCCCGAGAATATAGGCGGTGGCAATGGTCATGACGTGCTCGGCCGCGGCCTCACGCTCACTCTCTTCCTTGGCGGTCTGTGCCACAGCCGCGTCAGACCACAAGGTGCCCGCGGCACCGGCTACCATGGCGACTGTAAATGCACCTGCGCCGGTCAGCTTGAGAAAATTGCGCCTCTCGACCGAAGCCACTTCATTCTGGATTTTCCTGTCTGTCATCGGGTTTCCTCCTCCCCTTGAATTGTTGTGGATTGGCCGCCGCGCTCCTGCCCCTCGAGGCTGAGAATGCCGACGACAAAGAAACAGCAGGAGATTGCAAGCACCAAAGCTTCGGCGACATCGGACATGAAGGCCGCGCGAAAAAATGCGCCGGCGAGAACATCTGCAGTGAATAGCGCCATAAACAGGGCCGCGATCCAGAATGCGGATTTTCCAGCTTGCGTCATGACCCCTCCCAAGGTTCCCAACGAATATCAATGTAAGCGCTTACATTGATTTATGCAAGCGCTTACATGGTGCATTTGAGATCGTCCCGGTATAGTGATCCAAAGAGGGGCCATGAGCGACTTTGCGAAACCAACGCTGGATGATGTGGCGCGTGCGGCAGGAGTGTCGACGGCGACGGTATCGCGTTGCCTGAATGCGCCGGACCGGGTGATCGCACCAACCCGCGAACGGGTGATGAAGGCGGTCGAGGCGCTGGGCTATACGCCGGATTTTGGCGGACGCGCGCTGGCCTCGCGGCGAACCAACACGGTCGGCGCAATTATTCCAACCATGGACAACGCCATTTTTGCACGCGGCCTGCAGTCGTTTCAGGAAGCATTGTCAAAGTTCGGCAAGACCCTGCTGGTTGCAAGTTCGGGCTATTCTCCGGCGCGCGAGCGCGAGCAGATGGAGGTCATGGCGGGGCGCGGCGTCGACGGGATGCTGCTGATTGGCTCGGCCCGGCCTGACAGCAGCGTCGATTTCCTGCGCCGCCGCGGCATACCCTTTCTCGGAGCCTGGAACCTGGGTGATGCGGAAGGCTATTTCGTCGGCTTTGACAACCACGCCGCCGCTGCCGAACTGACGCGGATGGTCCTCGACAAGGGCCACCGCCGGCTCGCGATGATTGCCGGTATTTCGCAGATGAATGATCGCGCAGCGGACCGGATGGAGGGTGTGCGGGCCACGTCCGAAAGGGCGGGAATTGCCCGCGCGCAGCTGCCGGTGATCGAAGCTGCCTACACGTTTGACGACGGGGCGCGGGCATTTGGCGAACTGATGGCATTGTCGCCACGCCCGACGGCGGTGATGTGCGGCAATGACGTGCTCGCCGTCGGCGCCATGCAGAAGGCCCGCGAACTGGGCCTGCGGGTGCCCGAAGATGTGTCGATCACCGGTTTTGACGACATCGACCTGGCGAGCGTGGTTGCCCCGAAACTGACCACCATACGGGTGCCGCACCGGCGCATGGGCGAGGCTGCAGCCGAGATGCTGATCAAGCTGATCAACAAGCAGCCGGTGGAACGGCAGATCGAAATCCCGACAGCGATCGTCGAGCGCGACACACTCGGCCCGCCGCCGGTTGATCATTCAGCCTGATCCAGAATCGCCTCGCCTCAATGGAAATTGCGACCTTTCGGCAGGGCATGGCCCGCGGCCCTGACACTTGCCAGTTCCTCGTAATCCTGACGCAGTTCCGGCGCATCGCGGATCAGCCTGATGATCTGTGCTGCGGGCTTGGTGCGCGGGCGCATGTCCTCGATCGGGCGGCGCACCTCATCGGCATTGGCAAGCCCGCCCATCTCGCCCGCCATGTCTGAAATCTGCGCCATGATCGGGGTCAGGTCCTCGAGATACTCGGCCACCACATGGATGACGCCCTGCTCGTTCTGCAGCCTGCCGCGCACGCCGATGCAGCGGCTGCCGAGCACGATGGCGCGGAATTTTTCGAACACCTTGGGCCAGACGATGATGTTGGCAACGCCGGTCTCGTCCTCGATGGTCTCGAACACCACGCCCTTGGCCGAGCCGGGCCGCTGCCTGACCAGGACCAGACCCGCCACCTTGACCACCCGGCCGGAACGGATCTTTTCCAGATCAACGTTCAACCGGCAGCCCTTGCCCGCAAGCCGCTCACGCAGGAACGACATCGGGTGCGCCTTCAAGGAGAAGGACAGCGACTGGTAGTCATTGATCACCTGCTCGCCCAGCGGCATCGGCGGCAAATCGACATCGGGCTCCTTCTGCAGATCGTGACTGTCGGCAAGCGCGAACAGGGGCAGCCGCTCGGCGCTGGAGAGCGGATCGAGCGCCTTGACCGCCCACAGCGCGTCACGACGGTCCAGCCCGATGGAGCGGAAGCAATCAGCTTCGGCCAGTTGCTCGATGGCGCGGCGCGGCAGGCCGGATCGCATCCACAGATCGCGCACGCTGTCATAGCCACGGCCGCGGTTTTGCACGAGCTGCAAGGCCTCGGCCTCGCCAAATCCCTTGACGTGGCGCAAGCCCAGCCGCACCGCATGGCTGTGTTTCATGATGTCCTTCATCTCGCGATGCCGGGCTGACAGCGGCTGCGGATCGGCATCCGGCTCCAGCGTGGCATCCCAGTCCGAGCAATTGATATCGACAGGCCGGACCTCGACACCGTGCTCGCGGGCATCGCGGATGAGCTGGGCCGAGGCATAGAATCCCATCGGCTGGGAGTTGAGAATGGCGGCGCAGAAGACATCCGGGTAATGGCATTTGAGCCAGCAGGAGACATAGACCAGCAGCGCGAAACTGGCGGCGTGGCTTTCGGGGAAGCCGTATTCGCCAAAGCCCTCGATCTGGCGGAAACAGTGTTCGGCGAAATCGCGCTCGTAGCCGTTCCTGACCATGCCCTCGACCATCTTCTGCTGGAACGAACCGATGGTGCCGACCCGGCGGAAGGTGGCCATGGCGCGGCGCAGCTTGTCGGCCTCGCCCGGCGAAAAACCGCCGGCGACAATGGCGATGTTCATCGCCTGCTCCTGAAACAGCGGCACACCGAGCGTCTTGCCGAGCACGGCGCGCAATTCCTCCTTGGGAAAGGACACCTCCTCCTTGCCCTGGCGGCGGCGCAGATAGGGATGCACCATGTCGCCCTGGATCGGGCCGGGGCGGACAATCGCCACCTCGATGACCAGATCGTAATAGCTGCGCGGCCTGAGACGCGGCAGCATCGACATCTGGGCGCGGCTTTCGATCTGGAACACGCCGATGGTGTCGGCGCGGCAGATCATGTCATAGGTGTCGATATCCTCGTCGGGCAGCGAGGACAGCGTCTCGCGGCGGCCGTAATGGGTGCCGAGCAGGGTGAAGGCCTTGCGAATGCAGGTCAGCATGCCGAGCGCCAGTACGTCGATCTTGAGCATGCCGAGACTTTCGAGATCATCCTTGTCCCACTCGACAATGGTGCGGTCCTCCATCGCCGCGTTCTCGATCGGGATCAGCGAGGAGAGCTTGTCACGGGTAATGACGAAACCGCCGACATGCTGAGAGAGATGGCGCGGAAAGCCGGTGATCTGCGAGGCGAGGTCGAGCATCTGAGCGAGGTGCTTGTCAGTCGGATCGAGACCGGCGCGGCGGGCGTCCTCGGCGTCGACCTCGCGTGACCAGCCGCCCCATTTGGTGCCGGAAATCGCGCTGATCGCGTCATCGGAAAGCCCGAACACCTTGCCGACCTCGCGGATCGCCGAGCGGGCGCGGTAGGTGATGACGGTGGCGGCGAGCCCTGCCCGGTCGCGCCCATACTTGGAGTATATATACTGGATCACCTCCTCGCGCCGCTCGTGCTCGAAATCCACATCGATGTCGGGCGGCTCGTTGCGCTCCTCGGAGATGAAGCGCTCGAACAGAAGGTCGACCTTGCCGGGGTCGACCTCGGTGATCTCGAGGCAATAGCAGACGGCCGAGTTGGCGGCCGAGCCCCTGCCCTGGCAGAGAATGTTCTGCGAGCGAGCAAAGCGGACAATGTCATAGACGGTCAAAAAATAGGGTGCGTAATCGAGTTTCCTGATCAGCTGCGTCTCGTGAGCAATGGCTTTCAGCACTTTGTCCGGCGCGCCGTCGGGATAGCGCTTCTTAAGTCCGACTTCAGTGAGTTTTTCCAGCGCCTCCTGCGCGGGCAATGGATCGGGGCCGAGCTCATCGAACGTCGGCGCGTCAGGATATTGGTAGCGCAGTTCATCGAGCGAAAACCGGATGCGTTTGAACAACGTGGCGGCTTGCGCAACAGCAGCCTCATAGCCCTTGAACAGATGCAGCATCTCGGCGTGCGCGCGCAGATGCCGTTCGGCATTGGCCTGCAGCCTTGTGCCGATGGTCGCTAACGTCCTGCCCTCGCGGATGCAGGTCAGCACATCCTGCAGCGGGCGGCGCTCGGGCGCGTGATAGAGCACATCGCCGATTGCCACCAGCGGCAGGCGGTGCTTGCGCGCCAGCCGGGCGAGCATTCCCATATGGCGCTGGTCGGCGCTGCCATAGGCCCGCGACAGGGCCAGATAAAGATGCTCGGGGAAAGCGGCGCGCAGCCGTTCCAAGGTGGCGTTCAGACCGGCTCCGGCGGCGCCGGGAGGAGCGACGACAGCCATCAACAGGCCTTCGCCGTGGGTGAGCAGATCCTCGAGCGTCAGATGGCACTCGCCCTTTGGCGCGCGGCGTTTTCCCGTGGTGAGCAGCTCGCACAGATGGGCGTAGGCGGCGCGGTCCTCAGGCCAGACCAGAATGTCGGGGGTGGCGTCCATGAACACCAGCCGGCAGCCCGGCGCGTAGACCAGCCCGGCCTCCTTGGCAGCCATATGGCCACGGACCACGCCTGCAAGCGAATTGCGGTCGGTTATCGCAATGCCTCCGAGGCCGAGCCGCGCGGCCTGCACCACCAGTTCCTCGGCATGAGATGCGCCGCGCAGAAAGGAGAAATTGCTGGCGGCGGCCAGTTCGACATAGGCCGGCCCTGTGGATGGCGCAGTCATGCGAACAGCCCGTGCATGTACCAGGCGGGATCGCTGGTCTCGCGGCCGTAAAGGCCATGGCGGAACATCCAGAAGCGATAGCCCTGGCGATCCTCGACGCGGAAATAATCCCGGGTGCGGGCGCCGCGTCCATCGCGCCACCATTCGCAGGCAATGCGCTCGGGGCCTTCGGAGCGGTCAACCTCGTAGGCCACGCCGCGCCAGCGGAATTTCAGCGGCGGGCCGTCGGGCACCTCGGCAATCGTCTGCATCAATTCGGGCCGGTCGAACAGGATCAGCGGCCGGGTGATGATCCCGCCGGGGTGCTCCATCTCCGGCGCGAGCGCCAGGGCGGTATTGCCCGCGGACTGCTTTCCTGAACCGCTCACGCCAAGATGGGCCACCGGCTGACGGCCGAAACTGCGTTCGGGAATATGGGTGTCAGCCAGCACGAAGCGCTGGACCCGCTCCAGCCCGAGCCGTGCGCCGAGCCGGTCGACCAGGGCATCGTGTCCCTGATCGGCTGAATGGCCCGCCATCATCTCGGCTTGCGCCGCATCGAAGGGGTCGGCATGCGCCACATCGAGCCGGATCAGGTCGAAGCCGAAACCGGCGTCGAGATCATCATGCAGGCCGGCGATGCGTTCGGCGAACAGGCGGCGGATCAACTTCGCATCGCGCAAGGGCCGTGCGGTCTGCACGTCGAGTTCGCTGACATGGCCATCGACCCGGAACAGTTTGAGCCGTCCGTGACGCAAGCCCAGGCCGCGCCGTTCCAGCGGTTCGATGATGCCTTGGGCAAGCGCCGCGGTCACATGGCTGATCTCGTCGTGATGGGTCAGCGGCTCGGCAAAGCGGCGTTCGGTGGAGAGTTCCGCCACCGGCATGATTGGCGAGATTGCCTCGGTCTCGCGGCCCAGCGCCTGATCGAGACGCTGCATCAGGCGGGCCCCAAAGCGGGCGGCCAGCGGCGCGCGCGGAAGACCGGCGATGCAACCGATGGTCTTGAGACCGACACGGCCAAGCGAGGCGACCATGGTCGGCGGCAAGCGCAGGCCGCTCAGGCTCAGCGGCAGGATCGCCTCGGCATGCGCGCCTTCAGCGATGATCCGGGCCTGGCCGTAACGCGCCATCGCCCAGGCGGCCCCCGGGGTATCGGCGAGACAGAGCCGGGCGTGAAAGCCCTGCGCGCGCAGTCTTGCCTCGAGATCGGAAATCAGCCCCGCCTCGCCGCCAAGCAGATGGGCGCAGCCGGTGATGTCCATGAACAGGCCATGATTACGCTCGGCCTCGGGGGCAGCATCCAGCGCAACAAGCGGCGTGTAGCGCTCGCACCAGCCGGCGATCTTCAACAGCAGCGTCTTGTTGCGGGCGTCATCTGCCGGATGGCAGTCGAGATCAGGCACCAGCGCGCGGGCGTCGCTCAAGCTCTGGTTGAGCCGCACGCCGTTGTCGCGGGCGCGCTGATCCAGGGCGATGATGCGAATGGCGTTCTTGACCGTGTCCGTAACGACGACCGGCGGCGCGTCAGGATGCGCGTCCAAAATCCTGTCTGTGATCCAGGACTTGCCCCATCTTGCCCGATGGATCGCGTCTGTCGGCAGAGACGGGAAGACGATCGAGAGAATGCGCTGGCGGGTTGGCGCGGGCGTGTGGGTTTGGAGCGGCATGGTGGAAACTTCTGTCTCTGGGGTTCCAGGCTAAAAGCCATTGGCCGGTGCGTCCGGCGCGGTTGCGTTCCAGCGTCAGGGACAGCCGCATTGCCCCAACGCCACGTTCAAGATTGTCGTCCGCCCCGGACATTTCAGTGTTCACCCGCCAGCGCGTTGCCGCAGCGCTGGCCTCCTCCTCGCCACTCTGGCGCAGGGTCAGCGCCAACACCCCGCTCTGGCGCGCCCGCAGCATCAGCCGCCGGGTCGCCGTCATGTCAAAGCGTGCCGGGTTGCCCTTGATCTGAAAGATCAGCGCCGCCAGCCCGGTACAACCCGCTGCCTCGTCCGCCGCCCACATGGCGCCTTGCAGATCGCCCGGCTCGACCATTGTCAGACAGGACGGATCAAGCCCATACTGGTCAAGGCCTGCCGGAAACAAGCCGCCGCCGTCGACGCGGGTGGCGGGATCCGTGACCCAGACAATGCCGCGGCCGCCGCGATCAGCCGCCATGGCGCGGGCCGCAAGCCCGAGCGCAAAACCTGTGGCCGCACCGATGTCGCGCGCCAGCGGGCTGCGCAGCTCGTGCAAGCCACCGCAGGCAAGACCACCCTCAAGACAGTGATCGACCGCGCTGGCACCCAGCGTCAGCGGTGAGGACTTCTCCTCACTGCCAAGCGCCATCCCCCGGTGCGCTTTATACGCCTGTGCCTCGTAGACACGGGTGCGTGCCTCCAGGATATCAGTCGCGGTCTGCAGCCTCGAGAGACTCATGCTCAATCCATTTTGTTCCTGTTATGTTCTAATAAACACCGGACTCGGCACGGGAGTCAATCTGATGATTTGTGGATAAGAACACAGGGTCTTTTCCCGGACGGCAAAACACGTGCCGGTCGTCCGGGGTGCCCTACCCGGTTAGGCATCCTCGATCTAAATCAGGCTCGAACCGCGGTGATCACATCACCGCGCCCATCTGCCAGGGCACGAATTCGGCGCCGCCGAAGCCGAGTTGCTCGCTCTTGGTTTCCTCCCCGGAAGCCACGCGCAGGAACAGCTCGAAAATCTCGCGGCCCTTGTCTTCAAGGCTGACGGCATCGCTGATGATATCGCCGCAATTGATGTCCATGTCGTCTGACATGCGGCCATACATTTCCGAATTGGTGGCGAGCTTGATGCAGGGCGTCGGCTTGTAGCCCGATACCGAGCCACGGCCGGTGGTGAATGCAATCAGGTTGGCGCCGGAAGCAATCTGGCCGGTCACCGAACAGGGGTCGTAGCCGGGGCTGTCCATGAACACAAAGCCGCGCTCGGTGATCTGTTCGGCAAACTTGTAGACCTGGGTCAGCGGCGCCGTGCCGCCCTTGGCCACCGCGCCAAGCGATTTCTCGAGGATGGTGGTCAGGCCGCCCTTCTTGTTGCCGGGCGAGGGATTGTTGTCCATCTCGCCGCCATTGCGCTCGGCGTAGTCCTCCCACCAGTGAATCCTCTCGACGATCTTGGCGCCGACTTCCGGCGTCACTGCGCGGCGGGTCAGCAGGTGCTCGGCACCGTAGATTTCCGAGGTTTCCGACAGGATGGTGGTGCCGCCATGGGCGACGAGCAGATCGGATGCCGCGCCCAAAGCCGGATTGGCGGTGATGCCGGAATAGCCGTCCGAGCCGCCGCACTGCATGCCGATCATCAGATGTTCGAGGCCTGCGGGCGCACGGGTGATCTTGTTGGCTTCCGCTGCCATTTCCTTGAGCTGCTCAATCCCACGCTCGATTGTCTTGCGGGTGCCGCCCGATTGCTGGATTGTCATGTAGCGGAAATTGCCGTCAGAGCGCATGCGGCCGCGGCCGACCAGGTCCGGAACCTGCATGACTTCGCAGCCCAGGCCCAGCAAGAGAATGCCTGCGAAATTCGGGTTGCGGGCATAGCCCTGCAAGGTCCGGAACAGGGTGTCGTAGCCCTCGTCATTGCCCGACATGCCGCAGCCGGTACCGTGGACGATCGGCACGATACCATCGACGTTTTCAAAATCGTCGAGCCAGCCCTGTTTCTCGGATGCCTCGGCGATGAAGCGGGCCACCGAGCCGGAACAGTTCACCGAGGTGAGAATGCCGAGATAGTTGCGGGTGCCGACGCTGCCGTCAGCGCGGTGGTAGCCCATGAAATGACGCTTTTCGCCGGGGGCCGGAAGCGCCCGCACTTCGGTCGAAAATTCCTGCGCCTCGGCGTGGCCGCCCATGCCGAGATTGTGGACATGAACATGTGCGCCAGGTGCGATGGCACTGGTCGCGATTCCAATGGTCTGGCCATAGCGGATGACCTTCTCACCCTCGGCGATTGGCCGTGATGCAATCTTGTGCCCGCGCGCCACGGCTTCCGCAAGCGGGACATCCAGGCCGGGGAGTACCGCGCCGGTGGCCAGGTCCTTGAGCGCAATGATCACATTGTCGCTCTCGTTGAGGCGAATTGTCTGGGGGAGATCTTTTGACATTGGCTAGGTCCTGGGGACAGTGAGGTTGAGACCGGGCTGTGGCTTGACAGGCGCAGAGCTTTACTAACATGTTAGTATGCCAGTAAATGAGGATAGTCCACTGCCAGACGTAAAAAAGTCACGGGCCCCGCTCCTGCCGCTCGAGGATTTCACCGGCTCGCTGTCGCAGAAGGTCCATGCGTCCCTGAAGCAGGCGATCCTGTCGCTGGCCTACCGGCCGGGCGAGCTGATGCAGAAATCCGAGATCTGTTCTGAACTCGGGGTCTCGCGGTCACCGGTCAGCGAAGCAATGGCGCGGCTGGCTGCCGAAGGGCTGGTCGAGATCGTGCCGCAGGCAGGCACCTATGTGACCCGTTTCTCGATGGCGGAAATCCGCGAAGGTGCCTTCCTGCGCGAGGCGCTGGAACTGGCGGCCGTAGAACTGGTGGCAGCCACGATCAGCGATGACCAGTTGCTGCAGCTCAAGCGCAATCTGCGAATCCAGGAAGCGCTGATGCAGGATGGCGACACGGCAGGCTTCCACCTGATGGATGCGCAGATGCACGAGTTGATCCTGTCGTTCACCGGCTACCGGCGGCTTGCCGCCCTGGCTGAAACCTCATGGATTCACGTCAACCGGGCGCGTCATCTCAATCTGCCGATGCCGGGCCGGATGCAGACAACGCTCGCCGAACACAAGGCGATCGTTTCTGCACTTGAGGCGCGCGACCCGCAAGCCGCACGCGAGGCCACAAGGCATCACCTGGGCCAGCTGATCCGGTCGCTCGAGCCGTTGATCATTGAACACCCGGAGCTATTTACTAACGGGTAGAGCGCCGTACGCCGGGTACGGCGGCAAGCCTGTCAGGCGCTGACCGGCGCGTCCTGCCGCATCAGGCCTTCGGCTTTCAACTCGGCCCAGAGCGCAGGCGGAATTTCCGCCGTCGCAGCAACTGCGTTGGCTTCCATCTCGGCCACGCCCTGCCCGCCCGGAATCACCGAGACAACAGCCGGATGGCGCAGCGGAAACTGGAAGGCGGCATCGACCATACGCACGGTATGGCGCTTGCAGACCGCCTCGATCCGGGCGACGCGGTCAAGTATCTCCTGCGGCGCCGGGTCGTAATTGTAAAACGCGCCGGGCTTAGGTCCGGTGGCCAGAATGCCGGAATTGTAAGGCCCGCCGATGATGATGCCGATACCGCGCTCGGAAGCCAGCGGCAGGAAGGTCTCCAGAGCCTCCTGTTCCAGCAGCGTGTAGCGGCCAGCGAGCAGGAATAGGTCGAAATCCCCGCGTTCGGTCAACCACTGGCAGGACTGCCATTCATTGACGCCGGCCCCGAACGCCTTGATCACCCCCTGATCACGCAAGGACATCAGCGCTTTGTAGCCGCCGGCCATCAGCTCATCGAGCCTGGCATCGCGCGCGGCTTCGCTGCCATGGGTGAAGACATCAAGATCGTGGGCGTAGAGAATGTCGATGCTGTCGACGCCGAGGCGCTCCAGCGAGAATTCCAGCGAGCGCATGACGCCGTCATAGCTGTAGTCATAGACTTCGACGCGCGCCGGAACATCGAAGAATTTCCCCTCGCCGGTCCGTTCCTTGCCGGGGCCGCAGCGGCGCAGCAAGCGACCGATCTTGGTCGAGAGCACGTAGTCGCCACGCGGCTTGCCGCGCAGAAACCGGTTGAGCCGGGTTTCGGCAAGCCCGAGCCCGTACAGCGGTGCGGTGTCGAAATAGCGGACGCCGAGATCCCAGGCCTTGGTCAGAACCGCGTGGGCATCATCATCGGAGATGGCGCGATAGAGATTTCCCAGGGGGGCGGTGCCGAAACCGAGCTCGGTGAATGTCAGCCCACCATTGCCGATCCTGTCCCAGTGCCGTGTCTTGAGCTGCATAATGTCCTCCCGTGTGGAGGCCAAACTAACCGATCCTTTTCCGGATCACACCCTCCGCATCGGCTGTACCGACTTTTTCCAACGAGATAATCCGGCACGAGGCCAATTAAGCTTGAAAGCCAAGCGGCCCGGCTGCAGGATCAGACGAAAGCGCGCTGGCGAGAGAGCGGCGCGAGACCTAACGGGAGGACGACATGCTCAAGGGACTGGATCCGCGGCTGAATGCAGAAGTGCTGTACGCGCTTCGCGCCATGGGACACGGCGACACGCTGATTATCGCCGACACGAATTTCCCATCGGATACCATTGCCCGGCAGACCGTGTTCGGCGAGTTGCTGCGGATGGACAATCTGACAGCCGCCGAGACCGCCGAAGCGGTGCTCTCGGTGCTGCCGCTCGACACGTTCGTCGACGATTTTGCCGGACGCATGGAAATTGTCGGTGACCCGGATGAGATTGCACCGGTTCAGGCCGAAGTGCAAAGCGTGATCGACAAGGCCGAAGGCAAGCCGAGACCGATGGTCGGCATCGAACGGTTCGCGTTTTATGACCTGGCCAAGCAGGCCTATGCGGTGATCCAGACCGGTGAACGGCGATTTTACGGCTGTTTCATGCTGCGCAAGGGTGTCATCCCGCCGGATGCGTGAGGCAGAACCTCACTGCGCCCGGACATAAAGCAGGTATTTGCGGTTTTCCGCGACCGGTCTGACTGCTTCGCCAAAGCGGGCAACAAACTCATCCTGCCGGTATTTTGGCACCAACACGCCATCACCGGGGGCAAGCCAGGAGCCCACATCATCCAGGGTCTTGAGCCGCGTGATCTTGCCTTGTGTGTAGAACTCGGCGGAAAAACTGCGGCTGTCAAAGATTGCCAGGCGTCCGGCTCCGTCGAACGCCTCGATCAGCGGCGCCTCGGACGGGATCGCCGTGCGGCCCAAGCCGAGAAAGGCGATCACGGTAAGTCCGGTGGCAACAACCAGCACTTCCGACACGCCAAGATGCAGCCATTTCGGCTGAGCCGGCCCGATCCGAACCCACAGGATAACCGAAAGCAATGCGGCCGCCGGCACACCGGGCAGCACATAGGTGATGATGATGTTTGCCGCAGGCGTGAACAGCACCAGCGGCGCAAGTGCAAACAGCAACAGATAGATGTAAAGGCTGCGGTCTGCAGTGATGTCCGGGTTTTGTTTCCGCGGGAGACCCTTGCGCAAGCGCCAGAGCAGAAGCGGCAGCAGCGGGCTCCAGGGCAAAGTGGCCAGGAACCAGAATACCCAGATCATGCCCTTGGGATGAGCACGCCCGGCACCGTAAAGATCACCTGACCAGCCAGGCTGCAAAAAGCGCTGGATATGTTCGCCTACGATGAAATAATACAGATAACCCGGAGTGGCGATTTCCGCCGCCAGGTACCAGGGCAGCACCAGGACCGCGACCAGAACGGTTCCGCCAATCAAGGGCAGACGCAGCAGGTCTTTCCAGCTGCCGCGCCAGAGCATGAAGACGGTGATCGGCATCATGGTGAGCACGGTGGCGACCGGCCCCTTGGCCAGAAGCCCGATGGCGAGGCCCAGGAAAAACAGCCAGCCCCAACGGCGCTCGCCCTGCAGGCCTCCATAAAAGCCGGCCATGCAGGCGGTCACGCCAAGGGTCAGTGCCATGTCGGTCTGAACGAAACCCATGGCAACGAAAAACAGGCCGGAGCTGGCGGTCAGCAACACTGCGACGCCGGCGGTCACCCGGTCGGTCAGTGTGCGGGCCCAAAGCCACAGGATCAGGAGCGTGGCAAGGGCCGACAGCAATATCCCGAGCCGCGCGGCAAACGGGTTTACCCCCAGGCCGGCAATGCCCAGCGCGGATAGCCAGGTGTGCAGCGGCGGTTTGGCCCAGAAGGGCACACCATAGTCAAACTGCGGGGTGATCCAGTTGCCGGTCTCTGCCATCTTGCGGGCGATTTCAGCATAGCGCGCCTCTGTCGGGTCCGTCAGCGGCACCCAGATCATCGCCGCAACGCGAACAGCGAGCAGCAGGAGCAATCCCCAGAGGATGGCACGGCTTCTTGTCAATTCACTGCCCCTTGAAGAATTCGTGTTTCCCAACCACGGCTTTGAGGTGCGTGGCCGTCGCATTGCACCTCGTCACCCGCGTCCCCCGGATGCAGCATGACCAGACAGTCCGGTCCGGCTGCCGACAAAAGGCGTGGTAACCAGTGACGAACGCTGGCCGGATCGTCAAGACGCAGGAAGCCGGCGAAATCACTGTTGACCCGCCATCCGGCACGCCGGAACAGCCCCCCGGCCCTCGCTGCCAGCGCCATGATCACTATGCCCTTGATGCCACCGGCACGCAGGTTGCGCCACCGACCTGACCATGTGGCAGGCAGCGGAACCCGGATCCATGTGTTCGGCTCGGACGGCAATCGAGCGGCGAGTGGCGCAATTGCCGGGAAACAGTGGCAATGCTGATGGCCATCATAATAATCCGGCAAGCGGCCAAAGAGGCTGACGAACTGCTTCGTCTGCCGGATGAACGCCTCATTGATCGCTTCCAGCAGATGCGGATCCAGCACGGGCCTGAGGAGCTGCGACATCGGCCACACCGCCCTGGTTCCGGGCAGACTCTGAGTCAGGTTGAGATGTAGCCCGATTTGCGCGCCCGCCTCCCGCGCGGCCGTCAGCCTTGCGATGTCGGCAGGGGCGATCGCATCGTTGACCATGACAGATGTTCCATCAAGCCGCCCCGCCTCGATCAGTGACAGGATGACCCGGTCATGCTTGCGTCCGAGGCCGAAGTCATCAGCGATCCGCAACCCCATCCCCCTCGCGCGTTATGTCTTCGGCAAGAATGTAGGGCGGCCGCTTCTTGGCTTCCTGAACCGACTTGCCGATATATTCGCCCAACAGGCCGAGAAAGATCATCTGCATTCCGCCGAAGAAAGCGATCAGCGTGAGCACCGACGCGATGCCATTCGCCACCCCTGTGAAGAACAGGGTCTCGATGACAACAAACAAGCCGTAAGCGGCACTGAACAACGCAATGACGATGCCGGCCATGGCCATCAACCGCAACGGCGTGGTGGTGAAGCTGGTGATGGCGTCCATCGTCATCGAAAACAGACGGAACGCACTGAAGCTGCTCTTGCCATGCTCGCGCATCGGCGGGTCAAGCGGCAAGCCGGTCTGCCGAAAGCCAACCCAGCCGTAAAGCCCCTTCATGAAGCGATCACTTTCCGGAAGGGATCGGAGCGCCTTCATGAAGCGATGATTGACCAGTCGGAAATCCCCGGCACCTGGCGGGATCTGGTAGCGGATGTTGCGATTGATAACCCAGAAGAACAATCGCGATGCAGCAGCTTTCAGGTAGCCCTCCGAATTGCGACGGCTGGCCTTGTAGGCATAGACGCTGTCGACACCTTCGCTGAGCCAGATCCGCACGAACTCGGAAATCATTTCGGGCGGATGCTGAAGATCGGCATCCATCAGAACCGCGGCATCTGCAGACCGGGCGGCGTCAATTCCCGCTGACAATGCAGCTTCCTTGCCGAAATTGCGCGAGAACTGCATCAGGCGCACGGAGCGCGGCCCGAAATCATGAGCGCTCAGAACGGCAAAACTGTCATCGGTGCTGCCATCGTCGACGAAAATGAAACCCACTGTGAGTTTAAATTCGTCGGACAGGCTGGCGGCAATCCGCTCCAGCCGCGCAAGCAGCTCGGGCAACACCTCGACCTCGTTGTAGACCGGAATGATAATGGACAGGTTTTTCCCGGTCATGATGACCTCTTTGCAAAAATGACAGTCGAGGAGATCGCGAAATTGATGATCGAGACCAGTCCGATCGCACCGAGCAGTGCGATGGCCAGCGGCAGGCCGGCATAAAGAAAGGCTTTCAGCAGCACCGCCCTGAGAAGGAAAATCAGAGCGCTCCAGGCCATGAACATGACATATCGCCTGAGCAGATTGTCATTGGCTTCATCAAAGGTGATGCGGCTGTGGAAGCGAAAAACCACCGAAGCACTGATGATCATCGATAGCGCCAGTGCGATGGCAGGGTCCAGCCTCAACCACTCGCTCAAACCGAGCGTGACGACATAATCGATCACCGCACCGATGACAGAGCCACTGGCAAAAAGCGAAAGTCTCCTGAGCATCATCCATTCTTCCGGTTCACAGCCGTCGTGAAGGCGGCAAGCTGCTGGAATGCCGGTATATGGGTTGCCGCCAGAGACGGCAAGGGATGGAAGGGACAGCGTAAAGGGATCAGCTGGCACTGACGGCTTGACAGGCGCTTTCGCGCAACCGTCAGCTTGCGTTCTGGCTCAGCGGCAAGCTGCCCCGGTCAGGACAGGCTGCGGATACGCTGTTGCGGCTTCAAGCCTGCAAAAGCGCCTTGTAGGTGTCGCGCAGAATGTTCTTCTGGACCTTACCCATGGTGTTGCGCGGCAGTTCATCAAGCACGACGATCCGCTTGGGCTGCTTGAAGCGAGCGATCTTCCGCTTGATGCTCTCCAGGATCACGGACTCATCGAGTTTCACGCCGGGTTTGGGCACCAGCACCGCAACCACGCCCTCGCCGAAATCGGCATGCGGCACGCCGATGACGGCGGATTCAAGCACACCCTCTTCCTCGTCGAGCAGCAGTTCGAGTTCCTTGGGATAGATGTTGTATCCGCCGGAGATGATCAGGTCCTTGGAGCGGCCGACAATCTGGACATAGCCGTCGGCATCGATGACCCCGACATCACCGGTGATGAAGAACCCGTCGTCGCGCAGTTCCTCCTTGGTCTTTTCGGGCATCTGCCAATAGCCAGAAAACACGTTGGGTCCCCGGACCTCGATGATGCCGATCTCGCCCTCTGGCAGCACCTTTCCGCTCTCCGCATCGACAATGCGCAGCTCGACGCCGGGCAGCGGAAAGCCGACCGTGCCGGCGCGCCGCTCGCCATCATAGGGGTTTGAGGTGTTCATGTTGGTTTCTGTCATGCCGTAGCGCTCGAGAATGCGGTGGCCGGTGCGCTCTTCGAACTGGACATGGGTTTCGGCCAGCAGCGGCGCACTGCCCGACACAAACAGCCGCATGTGCTTGACCAGGTCGCCGGTAAAGGCGGGCTCATCTAGCAGCCGCGTGTAGAACGTCGGCACGCCCATCAAAGCGGTGGCGTCTGGAATATTGGCGATAATCGCCTCGGCACTGAAACCGGAGAGGAAGATCACCGACGAGCCTGCCACCAGCGTCACGTTGGTGGCGACGAACAGACCGTGGGTGTGGAAGATCGGCAGCGCGTGCAGCAGCACGTCGTCTCTGGTGAAGCGCCAGACATCGACCAGCGTTTCAGCATTCGACAAAAGATTGGCATGGCTCAGCATGGCGCCCTTGGAGCGGCCGGTGGTGCCGGATGTGTAGAGTATGGCTGCGAGATCATCCGCTGATCTGGCGACGGTTTCAAACGCTGTTGGTGCCGCAAGCCCCGCATCGGCGAGCGAACCGGCACTGGTGTCGTGATTTTTCCAGACGCCCATGGTTTCAAGCCCGATCCCGAGCCTTGCGGTCAACGCTTCGTAGTCGCCGCGCTTTTTCGGATCGCAGACAAAGATGCGCGGGGTCGCGTTGTCGAGAAAATATTCGATCTCTGCCGGTGTGTAGCCGGTGTTGAGTGGCAGGAAAATTGCGCCCGCACGAACCACGGCGAGATAGAGCATGATCGCTTCGATGGATTTGGGCACCTGCACGGCGACGCGGTCACCCGGCTTCACTCCAAGGCCTACCAGCACGTTGGCAAAACGGCCGGAAACATCCTCGACATCGCCGTAGGAATAGCGGCGGCCATCTTCGGGAAGCACCGCAAACACCGCCTCCCGGCCCGCAGGCGTTTCCAGTTTATCGGCAAGCAGACCGTCAAAGAGATAGTTATCAGCCATTTTTTGTTTTCCTGCCATTGCTGTGTGTGGCCGCGGCATCGGCCAAAGTCCTGACTTCCCTGGACGCAAAGACCGTGTGGTCTTCAGCGAATTTTTCGTGAAACTGGGCGATCTTCCTGAGATCATAGAGATAGTTGACCATCAAGCCGCAGGACTGTCGCACCCCGTTGACCGACAGGTCGGCACCCGCGTGGACATCATGCACCATCGCGCCATTGTTGAGATGAAAGCGCGCCACGGGATCAAGTGGCATTCCGCTGCGGCCTTTCTCTTCGATCAGGTAACGGGCTGCCTGCCGGCGCAGCCACTGCGGCTGCTCTTCCAGGGTGCCAAGTTCGCCCGTTTCGACCGCCAGGTCGAGTGCCTCGGCGGTCTCGGAAGCCTCAGGCTGTTCGGCGAGCCTGCGCTGCAGCCAGCTGTTGAATCCCGGAATGGGCGACAGGGTGACGAAGGTGGTGATCGACTTCACCTCGGCCTGCAGGTCTTCGACCACCTGCTTGATCAGCGAGTTGCCGAACGACACGCCGCGCAGGCCGGCCTGGCAGTTGGAGATGGAATAGAACACCGCCGTATCCGCGTTTTCGGGGCTGAGGATCTCGCGGTTTTCCGCCAGGATCGATTGCACCGAGTTCGGCACGCCCTTGACCAGCGCCACCTCGACGAAAATCAGCGGGTCATCCGGCATGGCAGGATGGAAGAATGCGTAGCAGCGCCGGTCGGCGGGCTCGACGCGGCGGCGCAGATCATCCCAGTCGTCGATGGCGTGGACTGCTTCGTACTTGATGATCTTTTCGAGAATATTGGCCGGGCTCTGCCAGTGGATCCGCCGCGGCACCAGGAAACCGCGGTTGAACCAGGAACCGAACAGGTGCTGGAAATCCACATCGGTGCGGCCGAAGGACGGATTGTCCCTGAGCAGCTTGAGCAGGCGCGAGCGCATCTTGACCAGTTCGCCGGTGGCGCCGGGCACCCGGTTGATGCGCCGCAAGAGTTCCTGCCGCTTGGGTTCGGCAGCTTCCAGGAGGCCGGCGAAGTTCTCCGGTGTCCGATCAGCCTGGTAGGCCGTGGTCAGCGCCTGCAGCCGGTCGGTGTCGATGTCCATCTGCTCGGTGAGATACTCAAAGAACGCGACTTCCGCTTCCGGCGTCAATTCACTGAAGCGCGACAGGATCTGTTGACCCATATTGTGCGCGGCGCCCTCACTAGAACTTGCGATCAACGCTTCGCAGAGTTCCGTGATCGAGCGCCCGTCGCCCTTGACCCGGGCGAGGTTGGGACGCTCGAAAAGCGTCGAGAGCAGATCATAGAAGAAGCCCGAACGGTTCAAAACCCTGCCCCCATCACCAGGTCCGGCAGGAAGGTAGCGATCGAGGGAAAGATGCACAGAAGCACGATGGCGAGGATCATGCACATGACATAGGGCAGCGAGCCGCGCAGGATTGTGCCCAGCGAAATATCCGGCGCGATCGAGTTGATGACGTAGAGATTGAGGCCGACAGGCGGGGTGATCAGGCCGATCTCCATGTTGATGGTCAGCACCACGGCGAACCAGTAGGGATCGAAGCCGGCGCTGGTGATGATCGGCAGAAGGATCGGCGCCGTCATCAGAATTACCGCCACCGGCGGCAGGAAGAAGCCGGCGATGAGCAAAAAGACGTTGATGATCGCCATCAGCACCCAGCGGTTGACGTCCAGATCGGAAATCCACCCGGCAATGGACTGGGTGACGAAGGTCGACGACAGGGTGAAGGCGAAGAGTTCGGAGGCTGCGATGATCATCATGATCATCACCGATTCCTTGGTCGAATCACGAAACATCGACAGGAACGGCTTGGCGGAGAACATCTTGTAGACGACGACCACCAGCACCAGGCAGAACAGTGCACCGACGCCGGCGGCTTCAGACGGCGTGGCGACGCCGCCATAGAGCACGAAGAGGATACCGGCGACGATCGCCAGGAACGGCAGCACACGCGGCAGGATCTCGAGCTTCTGCTTGAGCGAATAGTGCTGCGTCACATCCGACAGCTTCAAGCCGCTGCGCCAGCAGGAAAACAGCGTCCAGGCCATGAAGATGACGGTCAGCATCAGGCCTGGAAGCAGGCCTGCGAGGAACAGCCTGCCGATCGAGGTTTCGGTCGATATGCCGTAGACGATCATGGTGATCGACGGCGGAATGAGGATACCCAGCGTGCCGCCCGCGGCAATCGAACCAGCCGAGATACCGTCCGGATAGCCGCGCTTGCGCATCTCTGGAATGCCCATCTTGCCGATGGCGGCACAGGTTGCCGGCGACGAGCCCGAGAGCGCCGAAAAGAGCGAGCAGGCGCCGAGATTGGACAGCACCAGTCCACCGGGCACACGGTTGAGCCAGCGGTCGAGCGCCTCGTAGAGATCCTTGCCGGCAGGAGAGTTGGAGACCGCGGCCCCCATCAGGATGAACATCGGGATCGAGACCAGCGTGAACGAGTTGAGCCCGGAGAAGAATGTTTCGCCGAGAATATCGAGCGAGCGGAAGCCATCGATGATCAACAGTGTGCCGATGGAGACTGCTCCGAGTGCAAAGGCAATGGGCATGCCGATGGCGAACAGCGCGATCAGCACGACGAGAATAAGCAGGCCGATTTCGAGCGGGCTCATGCGGGGATCTCCCCGGTGCCAGTCCAGTTCTTGTAGATCTCGGCAAAGTATTGCAGGCAGAGGATGCCGACGCCGAGCGGCAGTGGCAGCAGCGGAATCCACAGCGGAAGTGCCCAGACCGTGTCGGTGGTCCAGCCCTTCGACAGCGCCTCGTAGAAGTAATGCCAGCCGGACCAGCCGAGCAGGCCGCAGAAGGCCAGGCTCAACACCGCTGCCAGAACATCAAGCAGGCGCTTGCCCAGGCCACCGAGCAAGTTGGGCAGAAGATCAACCGAGACATGTCCCTTGAGCAAAAGCACGTAAGGCGCACCGATGAAGGTGGAGGCGATCATCGCATAGACGACGAACTCGGTCTGCCAGATGGTAGACGCGCCCAGGAAATAGCGCATGAAGACCATGTGGGAGACGACGAGGGTGGAGGCGGCGATCAGCAGCATGGATGCGAGACCGCAAAGCCGCGACAATGTCTCGATGAGCGAAACAAGACGTTTCATTTGTGGGCAATCCTCGGATCGGAAAAAAGCAGGCCAAGCGAAAGAAGGGGGAGGCGAACCTCCCCCCGGGTCCGCCGCTTACTGGACCGCTAACGCGTCGTCGATCAGTTGCTGACCGCCGGGAACCTTTTCGGCAAATGCCTTGTAGGCAGTCTCCTTGGCGATCGCCAACCAGGCGTCGTAATCTTCCTTGGACATCGAAACAATTTCAACGCCGGCCTTCCTGAAGGTGTCGACCATCTTGTCGTCGAGACCGGCTGCTTCCTTGTCGAAATACTCCTCGGCCTTCTTGCCGGCTGCCATCACGGCTTCCTGCTGCTCCGGCGTCAGCCGGTCATAGGTTTCCTTGGAGATCAGCATCGGCTCATACATGAACCAGAGCGAATTCTCGCCCGGCTCGGTCAGGCAGGTGACCTGTTCATAGATGCGGTAGGAGACGAACGAGCCCGACGAGGTGTTGGTGGCATCGAGAACGCCGGTCTGCATGGCGGTGTAGATTTCCGAGGATGCCATCGATGAGATCGAGGCGCCTGCGCCAACCAGCATCTGCTCAAACGCCGGACCTGCAGCGCGGGTGACCTGACCCTTGATGGTTTCCGGCGAGGTGATGCAGTTCTTTTTCGAGGCGAAGGCGCCGCCGAGCCAGGCATCGGCGATCACGATGGCGCCATTTTCCTCGATCAACCGCTTGATCTCGGTCATGAACGGCGACGAATTGAGACGCTTGGCGCGGTCATGGTTGCGCACCAGACCCGGCATCAGCGTGGCGGAGAACTGCGGCACGCGGCCGGACGCATAATCGAGCGGGAACGAGGTCACGTCGAGCTGGCCCTTGGTCAGCGCGCCCCATTGCTCCTTGGCCTTGTAGAGCGATTGGCCGGGATAGACCTGAACATCCAGGCCGACATCTGCTGCAGCCAGCTCCTTTGCGAACAGCTGGACCATTTCGTCACGTGCGTCGCCCTTGCCGCCGGGAAACTGGTGCGATGCCTTGAGGGTTTCGGCCTGCGCAAGACCGGTGAAGGCGATGGATGCGGCAAGCATGCCTGCAAACGCTGTCAAAATTTTCATGTCTTCCTCCCAGAAAAATCGTGCTCGCAGAGCCTCCTCCGGCTCCGGCAACACTGAAAGGGACCACTTTCTGAATGCAATGTCAAATCTCTTGTATACAATATTATAGAGTTTGCATTTTAGTCCGGATCAGCGATGATGCGCGTCATGAGCACACGCATTGCAGATACCATTCGCGAGCGCATCGAGCAGATGATCGTCACCGGTGAATTCTCCGACGGCGAACGTCTCGACGAGGTCAAGCTGGCTGAACAGTTCGGGGTCTCGCGGACGCCGTTGCGCGAAGCCTTCCAGTCGCTTGCAGCCTCGGGGCTGGTGACACTGGAAGCCCGCCGTGGCGCCTTTATCCGGCATCCGGATTTTGTCGAACTGGTGGAAATGTTCGAAGTCATGGCCGAGCTCGAGGCGATGTGCGGTTTTCGCGCCGCCCGGCACGTGACCGCAGCCCAGATGCATGCCATCGCCCGGACCATCGAAGCCTGCGAGGCAGCCATCGCCAAAGGTGATTTCGACGAATACTACCGCGAAAACGAGACCTTTCACCACCTGCTCTACGAGGCCAGCGGCAACCGCTTCCTGGCCAGCGAGGCCGCGCGGCTGCACCGGCGCTTGAAACCCTACCGGCGGCTGCAGTTGCGCGCCAATGGCCGCATGCCGCAGTCGATGCGTGAACACAGGGCGATCTATTCGGCGCTGGAGCGCAATGATTCAAAAGCCGCCGCAGCCGCGCTGCGGACCCACGTTGCCATTCAGGGCGAGCGTTTCAATGACCTGATGGCCAGCTACCGCCAGATGGCCTCGCTCAAGACCGGGTAGACAGCTGGATTAGGGGCGAAACCGGGCCGGTCGCGAAGACCTGTGTGCCTTCAGGCCTGCCGGCGAAGGTTTTCCCACCAAGCCGGATCCCGTTCCGGCGAGACCAGTCAGAAGCCGTCGCCCTCTTCCTGGATGACTTTCAGGCTGCCATTCTCGATACGATGAACAATCATCCGTCGCTCGATCCGGCCATCAGGGCGGAACCGGAACAGTCCGGTGGCTGCACGAAATCCCTGGCTCGATGTCAGGTTCTCCACCGTGATCGCATCCGGCCCGCCGGAGCGGACAAGACCTGCGGCAATGGCAATGGAATCATACCCGATCGCGGCATCATAGGTGGGTTCGCGGCCGAACTTGGCCTTGAAGCGCTCGGCAATCACCCGGACATCAGACGTTGACGGGATCGCCACCATCAGCCCTTGCGCCGACGGCCGCTTGTAGATTTCCTCAGGGATCAGCGAGGTGGCAATCGCCGTGGCGATCGACTGCCCGAAATCGCCCGCCGCCAGAATGTCGATGACCTGGCCGATGGCGTCGCCGCCTCCCAGCAAAACGATGGTGTTGGCCTTGGCGAAAGCTACCTTGCCCTTGGCGAAGGCATTATGCAGATTGATGCCGCTTGCCGGATAGGGAACGAAACCGATGGTATTGCCGCCCTTGAGCCGGATTCCTTCCCTGAGGCGCAGCAGGTTTTCCGCCGGAAACCCGGCTTCATGAACCACCACAATGTTCTTCTGCTTGGCTGCAACCGCAACGCCCACGCCCTCGAGCGCGCTGTCGATGGCATCACCATAGAGCGGCCAGATATGGGTGCCGCCGGCTGAATTGTTGGGGACCAGCGCCAGGATCGGCGGCCGCGGCAGGCTGGTGCCGGATATAATCTGGGTCACTTCCTTGTTCGTCGCCGGCCCGATGATCAGCTTGGAGCCGGCTGCTGTTGCGGCCTGCACCTTGGACGCAGCCTGAGCAGAGTTTGAACCGGCAGCCTGAAAATCGATGGTCAGCTGCCCGGCGCCCAGATCATCCAGCGCCAGTTTGGCGCCATCGGCAATATCGGCTGCCTTTCTCCGCAGCGCCGCATCTGTCGGCAGCAGCATGGTCACGGTGACCGGCCCGCTGCCATAGGTCGAGGAACTGACCGGAGGCACCCGGGAGTCTGCAGCCGACAGCCCTTCACCGAGGCTCGACGCCTGGCACCCGGCCAGGCCGACGCAGGCCATCAGCAAGAAGCCGCGAACAGCGGCGGCCAGCGACCCGATCCTCGGTTTCATCATCCCTCCACTCCCATTGTCTGCTGTTGTCGTCATACCCCGAACACCCGCCTCCCGAGAAACAACCTGGCCCACAGCACTACAGCGCCACATCAATCATGACGCGACGCTGTAGCATTTTGAAACCCGTTGCGTAAGCCCGGCCTTCACCCCGCCTGTGGGCGTCGAAGGCCGGCGCAAGGGATCAGATGATCACCGTGGCGTTGGTGTCGTCGTCCACGAGGATCTTGAGCGCTTCGGTTCCCGGAGCCGATGAGAACTCGGCGATCTCAACAAAGGTCTCGCCATTGGCCGCACCGTCGACATCGACAGTCAGGACATTGCCGTCCACCCGGACAAACTCGGCCTCATTGGCTTCGGTGACCGTCTGTCCGTCGAGCAGCTCCGAAAGATCCACGACATCCCCTTCGAGGATATCGTAGTCGGCGATGAGATCCTGAATGCCGTTGTTGACGGCATCCGACAGCGCATCGGTATCGAAGACGAAGGTGTCGCCACCGTCCCCGCCGGTCAGGGTATCAAAGCCCAGACCGCCATTGAGGATGTCGTCGCCGTCACCGCCGAACAGCAGGTCGGCACTGTCGGACCCGTTAATGACAAGTGCAGCCTGAGACGTCGAACCATCGAACGTACCCTGTAGCGGATCCACATTGATGGTGGTCACGCCCCCGGTTGTCGCGTCGGTGGCATTTTCGACATCGGTTACCGAAGCATTCTCGATCAGCACACCGTTGATCAGCACGTTGGGACCGGCATTGTCCTTGCCGGGCTCGCCGATCCGGAAGCCTGTGCTGGTACCGTCGATGCTACCGCCCTGGAACTCGATCTCGCCGTCGAACGAGGCCGGATTGCCGCTGTAGGATCCGTCATCGCGGATTTTTACGCCAATCGCCGCACCGAAGGCACCGGTGGCACCTGCCCCCTCCTGGTTGGAGTTACCGGAGTTGGTAATCGCAGTGTCCGTGAACACCACATTCTCGTAAGTCCCGTACTTGAGGTTGATATCAATCGCCTGACCAAACTCGCCGTCGGTTCCACCGAACGGTGGCGAGATACGGCCGTAATTGCCAACACCTTCGAACGAATTGCCCGTCAGACCTGCATTCGACAGTTGCTCGAAATACATCCCCTTTTCCGAAAGATCGGAGAATGCATTGTTGTTGATCGTGGCGCCATCAAATGTACCGCCACCATTCGATGCGGCATAGATGTTCATGCCGTATATGCCATTGGTGAAGGTGTTGGCGTTGATGGTGACATCAGTCACATCTGCTGCCGTTGCCTTTCTGATACCGCCAACATTGTTGGTGAACACGTTGTTTATAACCGAGACACCTTCGGACGAACCCAGTGCCACGCCGACTGCGTAACCGGTAACGGTGAAGCCGTTCAGCGTGACGTTGTCCGAGTTGATAGAGATACCATTGCTGGCCGAGTAAGCGGGATGGTTGGCCTCGAAGTACTCGTCGAGACCCATTCCGGCCGGCACACCGAGATCACTCAGCAGTGTTCCCTCGATGACGGCGGCTCCCGGCCCATCAGCCGACATCAGCGTGACCGCCTTGTCGATGATCAGGCTTTCATTGTAGGTGCCTGCCCGGACCATGATGGTGTCGCCGTCCGATGCATTGTCGATCGCTTCCTGGATCGACATGCCTTCGGCGACGATGAAGGTGGTGCCGAGTTCCGCGTCGACATCGTCCGGACCAACCGGCCCTGTGATCACCGAGGCGGTGTTGGCGCCACCCAGAAGCTGCAGGTTCAACGCGAAGGCAACCGCATCCGCTTCGGAGCCGAAGAAGAAGGTGAAGTCCTCGCCGCGGCCATCGCTACCATCGCGATGCGCTTCGTTCTGCACCGCATAGACGCCGCCCGGGAAGATGCCGCCGAAGTCGATGTTCTCGACCGAGCTGGTCCCCTCTTCGTCGGCGTAGATGCCGATCGCCTCACCATGGCTGTAAGTGCCGTTGAAGGTTACGTCCTTGGTGTCCGGCTCGTAGCTGCGGCCCGCTGAGTAGAGTCCGACCGAACCCCAGTTGTTGCCGGAGGTGGCGATGTCGGTGAGCACGATGCCGGTGGAGTCCGACAGTGCGATGCCGACGCCGTTGGTGCCGTTGCCGTTGGCCGTCACGTTGGTCAGGCTCGAGTTGTCGACGCCGTTCAGATCGATCTCGGACCGTCCTGCACCTTCAACCGTCACATTTTCCATGTGGAAGCCGGTCAGATTGTCCGTGGCAACGCCCGTGCCCGGATCGACCTTGATGCCGTAGCTGTTGGTCGTTGCCGATGCATCGACAGTGAGGTTGGAGATGCTGACATTGTCCGCCGTCACGTGGATGCCGTAGCTGTTGACGTTGCCACCGGTATGGATGGTCACGTCATCCTCGCCCGCCCCGATGATCGTCAGCGAATGTGCGATCGTCAGGTTGCCTGCCAGCGTGTAGTCGCCGGCTGCAATCCGCACCGTGTCATCCGGCGTCGAGGCATCAATCGCGTCCTCGATCGTGGCAAAACTGCCGGTAACAACACCACCGCTGATCACCTGGATGGGGTCGATGGTGATATCCGCACCAGTCCCGGTAAAGCCGACGGTTTCAACGCTCGCGGTTACCGTTGTAACGGCACCGCTGGTGTGTGTCAGAGTAACCGTCCCGTCTGCATTGTACTTTACGGTATAATCCGCTGAGTTACCGGAAAGCTCGACCCGGTCGTTGCCGGTCCCGCCGTCGAAGACATCGCTGCCCGCACCGGCGTAGAACACATCGTCGCCTTCGCCGCCATTGAAGATGTCGTCGCCGCCACCCGAGGTGAACGTGTCATTGCCGTTACCGCCGTTGAAGACGACGCGGTGGCCGCTGGTGATGCCCGAAGCATCGACAGTGTCGTTGCCGATTCCGCCATTCACGGTGATGGTGTTGACATGCAGCGCTGTCGTGCCAAGCGGCGTGGTCACGTTGACGGTATCGCCGCCCGAGCCGAGATTGAGGACGATATCCTCGATCTCGTCCATACGGACAGAACCGCCGCTGTCCACCGACACCTCGATATCGGTGTTGTCGATGCCAGGTGCCTGCGGTGTGATTTCCGAACCGCCGGTTACGGTGCCGACCGTGAACGTCGCCGAAGCCCCCGTGTTGGTCAGAACCACCGTATCGGCCCCGGTCTCGGAACCGCCGTCAACGCGGTCATTGCCATCGCCGGTCGACCACAGGAACGTGTCGTCGCCTGCACCGCCGCTCAGCGTGTCGTTGTGGCGGCCGCCCCTGATCACATCGTCGCCGGAAGAGCCAATGACTGTGTCGTGGCCGTCGCCGGCATCGATTTCCGCGATATCGGTCAGGACCGTGCCGGAGAAATCGAGCGTGTGCGTGCTGTTGGTGTCACGGATGATGGTGTCGCCCGATGCGTGACCGATGAACGCGTCCGCACCATTGGCATAACCGTTCACCCCGATCACGGTTCCGGCCGTCTCGGCTACCGCAGTTGATGTGCCCCCGCCATTGATCAGCACATCGTAACCATTGTTGGTTCCGGAATAGAGCCAGGTCGTCGTCTGGGTGCCGGCTGTCAGCGTGTCATCGTGACGTCCGCCGCGATAGGCGCCTTCGGACAGGTTCGAGGCTGTGACGGTGTCATGGCCTTCGCCGGCATCAATTTCCGCGATATCGGTCAGGACCGTGCCGGAGAAATCGAGCGTGTGCGTGCTGTTGGTGTCACGGATGATGGTGTCGCCCGATGCGTGACCGATGAACGCGTCCACACCATTGGCATAACCGTTCACCCCGATCACTGTTCCGGCCGTCTCGGCCACAGCGGTCGATGTGCCGCCGCCGTTGATCAGCACATCGTAACCGTTGTTGGTTCCGGAATAGAGCCAGGTCGTCGTCTGGGTGCCGGCTGTCAGCGTGTCATCGTGACGTCCGCCGCGATAAGCACCTTCGGACAGGTTCGAAGCTGTCACGGTGTCATGGCCGTCGCCGGCATCGATTTCCGCGATGCCGGTCAGGACCGTGCTGGAGAAATCGAGCGTGTGCGTGCTGTTGGTGTCACGGATGATGGTGTCGCCCGATGCATGACCGATGAACGCGTCCACACCATTGGCATAACCGTTCACCCCGATCACTGTTCCGGCCGTCTCGGCCACAGCGGTCGATGTGCCGCCGCCGTTGATCAGCACATCGTAACCGTTGTTGGTTCCGGAATAGAGCCAGGTCGTCGTCTGGGTGCCGGCTGTCAGCGTGTCATCGTGACGTCCGCCGCGATAGGCCCCTTCCGACAGGTCCGAAGCTGTCACGGTGTCATGGCCGTCGCCGGCATCGATTTCCGTAATGCCGGTCAGGACCGTGCCGGAGAAATCGAGCGTGTGCGTGCTGTTGGTGTCGCGAACCGTTACGTTCGAGAACCCGTTTGCCGAGATGCTTTCGACCGCGCCTGTCGCAAATCCCTTCACGCCGATCGCGACACCATCCGCCATGGCCAGAACCTGGTCGGTTCCGCCCTGACCATTGAAGGTGTCGTAACCGTGACCGGCGCCTACGAGGAAGGTGTCATCGCCTTCGCCGCCATTCAATATGTCATCGTGGACCTCGCCGACGAGGATGTCGTTTCCGTCGCTGCCGTTCACGGTGTCATGGCCGTTGCGGGCAAGAACCAGGTAGGCCTCGGTGGTGGGCACGGTCAGCGTTTCGGACGAATTGGTCCCGATCAGCACCTTGTCGAAGGGCAGGAAGCTGTCGCCGATGGTGATGCCCTTGATGATGGTTTCGAAACCATCCACCGAGAAGTCCAGTCCGCCAGCGTTCACACTGGTGCTGGCACCCGAGATCACGTCGTCGATCTGACTGATCAGGGTGCTGTCGGCAGCTTGGGCCAGTGTCAGCGCGATCCGCAGCGTGTCGGTGCCATTGCCACCACGGTAGACAACATGGTCGCTCGTGGTCTGGGATATGGTCACCACATCGTTGCCGCCGGAGGCGTCGACGATGACGCCGTTGATCAGCTGTACATCACGGAAGTCGAGATCGTTGACCGCATTGGTTCCGAGTACGCGCACATTGGCGCCGCCATTGGCGTCAATCACCTCGATACCGGTCAGTTCCTGCGAGAAGTCGCCGGAGACATTGATGCTGGCGCTGCTATGGGTCGCCTTGATCGTGTCGACGCCGGCTGATCCGCTATCGCTGAATGTATCAGTGCCTTCATTGTAGCCGATTTCGTAGGTGTCCGAACCTTCTGCACCGTCAAGTGTGTCGTCGCCCTTGCCGCCGACGATCACGTCATCGCCATCTGTACCGGTGATGATGTCGTCGCCGTTGCCGCCGTCGAGCTTCGCGTCCGTCACCGTCATGCCGGCGAAGTTCAGCGTGTTGTTGCTGCTGTCGCCAAGCACACGGTTGCTGCCGCCGGAGACCCCGACGATTTCCTCGATGCCGCTCGACGCCTTGGAGAAGTTGCCGCTGACGCCAATGCTGGCCGACTGATGGGTCGAAACAATCCGGTCGGTGCCGGAAGTCCCGGTGTCGGTGAAGGTATCGAAGCCGTGGCCGTAGCCGACCTCGTAGGTGTCGGAGCCTTCGCCGCCCTTGAGACGGTCGTCGCCCTTGCCGCCGACGATCACGTCGTCACCATCGGTGCCGGTGATGATGTCGTCGCCGTTGCCGCCGTCGAGCTTCGCGTCCGTCA